>Ga0209515_10000112_pt1 | contig 149575 bp, 148 predicted proteins | sample Subgroupgradi54m_FD_187454 | JGI IMG/M metagenome (GOLD analysis project Ga0209515, IMG submission 187454) | Subsurface groundwater microbial communities from S. Glens Falls, New York, USA - GMW60B uncontaminated upgradient, 5.4 m (SPAdes)... ... | reverse complement strand
AACGATCATTCACGCACGGTTGCCAGGTATCGCCCGATTAACCCTTATGCAGTGATCAAGCTTGATTTGACAATGCCGATTAAAGTTTATGCCGAGTTTGTCAGGAAAGCAAAAGCAGCATCAGCTTTTTTGCAGGAGGTTGAGCTTATCGATTCTTTCAAAGATAAAAAAACTGTCAGACTCTATTTCTCCTCAACCGAACGCAACTTGACCGAAAAAGAGGCCCAATCCGAACTGGAAAAGATCAAAAAGCTTACATGAGGTCAAAAGATTTATTGCTTGAAAAAATTGCCACTGAGATAGAGAAGTGTCGTATCTGTAAAAAGGATAAAATCGGGCGGGCAGTTCCCGGAGAGGGAAGCGCCAATGCAAAAATCGTCTTCATTGGTGAAGCGCCGGGCCGGAAAGAAGCGGAAAGCGGGAGGCCGTTTATCGGCAGATCCGGCCGACTGCTTCGCTCGCTTATTAAAGAAGTGGGTTTAAAAGAAAAAGATATCTATATAACCAGCCCTGTAAAATATTTGCCTAAACGTGGCACGCCAACAGCTTCAGACATTGCTCATGGAAAAGTTCATTTAGACAAACAGCTCGCTGTCATCAATCCTAGAATTATTGTTCTCCTTGGTACAACTGCTCAAAAAGCCTTGCTCACAAAACTGTACCCTGTTCTTAAAGAGCACGGAAGAATAATAATGGAGGAAAAAAGAAAATATTTCATCACCCTCCATCCGGCAGCAGTACTTCGCTTTCCCAAATATAAGAGTCTTCTTCGTTCCGATTTCAAGAAGCTGCAAAAATTAATTAATGAGGAGTAGGGGAGGGAGTTGTAGAATCCCAGGCTTTGTTTACTCCGATGCTGATTCCTGCCTGCCCTTGTTTATCCTTAGTGTTTGTCACAACTACTTTGACATCATAGGCTCCGTCAGCTAAATGAATCGTCTCATTGATCTCTTTGCTGTCTCCGTCAAGACTCTTTTTTTCACTTCCGTTAGCATAAATTTTGATATTCTTTATCGGGTCAACCGAGGTAATTTTCACATTTATCGTCACATCGTTTGTGTTGACTTGTGAATGGTCACCGGGCGACTTTATCGAAACAACAACAGAATCGGCCGAAGCATCTGACGTCTCGCTTGAGCATTTGAATTTATCATCACTCTGTGAATTTCTCCACGCGTCTATTGCTTCCTGCCATCTGTTTTTACCATCGGTTGAAACCGGATCGTTTTCAGTGATAACAATACATTCTTTCTCATCATAATTTCCGGTTTTTAATTCTACATCGTTTGCCAATTTACCATTGGACTTGGAGATCTTCAATTTTTTATAAAAGGGCGAGACGTCTTTTGGTTCGCTTCCCTCGATGAAATATTCAGATCGTGACGGATAACCGTCTTTAGGCAATCCCCCTAAAAATGCATCTACCGTCAGAGCTTTAACTTTGTCCGGCTTGGCCATAATCCCGTCTTTGTATTTTTTCAACAATTGGGTCATTATGTCATACCAGATTGGAGATGCTCCGGTAATACCCGATGCAATCTGCGGATCCATAGGAGTGTTATCATTGTTTCCCACCCACACACCCACAGTAATATCATTAGTGTAACCTAGAGTCCAGTTATCGCGTTTATCGTTGGTTGTTCCGGTTTTAACGGCGACTGTTTTGCCGGAGACATGCAAAAAAGAATTGGGGCCAAACTCCATCTGCCGAGCGACATTGTCCGAAAGAATATGTGAAATGATAAAAGAGGCTTCAGGACTAAATACCCGTTTCTCCGGAGATATATGGGGCTTGTACAATACATTTCCTTTTGAATCTGTAATCTCAATTATAGATAGCGGGTCTATTTGAGTTCCACCCCGGGCAAAGACAGAATAAGCAGAAGTAAGATCGACCAGTCTCACCTCTCCGCCGCCAAGCGTGATAGATAGACCAAAGCGATTGAGATTTTCCTGAGTCGGGGCTAAAGTATGCAAACCCATACTGTCTGCCTTTTGCAAAAAGTCCTTTATTCCGACCATTGCCAACATTTTTACCGCCGGAACATTGATAGAATTACCCAGGGCAAATCGCACCTGAACCGGCCCTCTAAATTTGCCGTCATAATTTTCAGGCGTATAGGCTTTGTCGCCCTGATCCGGAAACTCTGTCTTAAGATCCATAATCGGTGTCGATGCGGTGTAGCCTTTTTCCAAACCAAGCCCATAGGTGATGGGCTTCATGGCAGAGCCCGGCTGTCTCAAACCCGTCGCTGCATTAAATTTACCGAAACTGGGATTGTTGAAATCATAAGAACCAACCATTGCCAAAATCTCTCCTGTTTTGGAATCGAGGACGACTGCAGCACCATTTCCCACTTTGGCGCTTTTCAATTTTTTGACTTCTTGATCGACAATTTTTTCTGTAGTTCTTTGGGCATCCAAAGAAAGAGTTGTTTTGACGCGAATTCCCTGATCGAGTATTTTTGGTCCAAATTCCTTTTCGATTTGATCTCTGACATAAAAGACGAAGTGAGGTGCGTCGATGCTTATATTGGGAGTAGTAAATTTATATGTCTCAAGCTGTTTGAGAGTTTTTTCTTCTTGATCTCTGGTGATATTGCCATCTTCTCTCATTCGACGTAATACGCTTTTTGTGCGATCCCGCCATGCGTCTTCCTTACCCAAAAAAGGGGAGTAATCGTTCGGTCTTTGAGGCAATCCTGCCATAATAGCCGATTCCAAAAGATTGAGATCTTTTGGCTGTTTGTTGAAGTAGCCTCTCGCAGCAGAACCAACACCCCAGAAACTACCTCCGTATGGAGACTCGTTTAGATACATTTCCAGTATCTGATCCTTTGTATATTTTTTTTCAACCAAAATTGCCAAGATTACCTCTTTTATTTTACGGGAAGCAGTTTGCTGCGGATCCAAGAGAACGTTTTTTATCAACTGCTGAGTAATTGTCGACCCTCCGCCTGCCAAGTGTCCCCGAAAAATTAAAGTCAAAACTGAACGTAAGATACCTGCCTGGGAGATACCGTTGTGATGATAGAAGTCTTTATCTTCGATAGAGATGGTTGCTTTCTTGAGATAATCGGAAATATCCGGCAGAGAAACAGGCACTCTGTTTTTATCTTTATACATGTCGAAGAGCACTTTGCCATCTCGGTCATAAAATACAGTTGAGGAGCCTACGACTTGAGAAAGTTTGCCCGGAGCCGGCAAATCTCTGGCATACCAGGCAAAAAGTATAAAAGAAAAGACTAACCCCACAAGAAAAATTCCCAGTAGGATGATCAGAATTTTTTGAGTTAGACGTTTTCGCCCGTAGGACTTACGAATGCGGTCGCGCCTAGTCAACTCCATCTAATCATTATAACAAAAGGTGTTATAATAAATTTATGTCGAGGAAAAGATTGTTAAGCAGGGATACGCTGTTTAAAATACTGATTGCCATCGCATCAATTATTCTTGTCCTATCTTCTCTCTCCTTCTATTTTTTAAGATAATTCTTAAGTTGCTATAATGTTACATGCTCAAGACAGCTATTGATTCTCTACCGGGAACAAGCGCCTTAACCATTCGTAAGCTAAAATCTCTTGAGATCAAAACTTACTGGGATCTTATCAATTATTTTCCTTTTCGCTACGAAAATTATTCGCTCATTTCTTCAATAAATAAACTTCAACCGGGTGAAACCACTACAATCAAGGGTAAAACAATAGAGGCAAAAAACACATATACACGAAACCGAATTACAATCCAAAAAATTAAATTAAATGACGGCAGCGGAGAAATTCATTTAACTTGGTTTAACCAACCCTATCTGATCAATCTATTCAGAAGTTCTCCCTATGTCTCAATCAGCGGCGCAGTAAAAATAAGTAAAGGAAAATTGACAGTTGAGCCAAAAGAATTTGAGACTCTCAGTAGTCTGAGCGGTAAGACAATTCATACCGGCAGAATCGTTCCCATCTATCCAGCGAAGCACGGCCTTTCCTCGCGAACTCTCCGCGAGAAAATTTATGTGGTCTTAAACAAGCCTCTGACAGGACCCGTCACAGAGTTTTTACCTGTGAAAATAATAAACCAATTTAATTTGCTCGGCGAGTCGTCTGCCTACCAAAACATTCATTTTCCCCAATCGATGGAGCTTGCAGATAAAGCGCGAGTACGGCTCTCGTTTGATGAGCTTTTTATTCTCAGTCTTTCAACCTATCTGACTCGACAACAATGGGAAAAAGAACGTATCGGCAACCCTTTTAAAATCAAAGAAAACCTTGTAAAACTCAAAACGTTTGTTCAAAATCTACCGTTTAAACTCACCAGCGATCAGCAAAAATCTGTCAAAGTAATTCTCAAAGATCTATCATCCAGTCGGCCTATGAACAGATTTCTTCACGGAGACGTTGGTTCTGGAAAAACAGTGGTTGCCGCAATCGCGGCCTACGCATCTTATCTCAGCGGTCTTAAAACTCTGTTTATGGCGCCGACCGAGATTCTGATATCACAGCATTATCAAACACTGCAGAATCTGTTTAAAGAGTCTTCTCTTAAAATAGGAATACAAACCGGTGCAAAAAAAAATAAGTCTATCGACGAGTTTGATCTTATTTTGGGAACGCATGCTTTGTTAAGTCAAAAACTGTCAATTGCCAAGATCGGTCTCGTGATAATAGACGAGCAGCATAGATTTGGCGTACAACAACGGTCTATTCTGAAAGCTAAAGGAATCAACCCTCATCTTTTGACAATGACCGCAACTCCGATTCCTCGGACTGTAGCGCTAACACTCTACAGAGAACTTGATATCTCGACTATAGAGGAGATGCCTATAAATAGGATCCCAATCAAAACTTTTCTCGTTCCTAAAGACAAGCGGAACAACGGATACGCCTGGATACGGAAAAAAATAAAGGAAGGCGATCAAGCTTTTATCATCTGCCCCCTGATTGAAGAGTCAGAGGCTGAAACTATGCAGTCGGTAAAAGCAGTCACGAAGGAATATGAATATCTGACAGAGAAAGTTTTTGCGGATTTGAAACTCGGCCTACTACATGGAAGAATGAAATCGCAGGAAAAAGATCAGATAATGAAAGGTTTTGAGGATAGGAAATACGATATCCTGGTTTCGACTCCTGTAGTAGAGGTAGGGATTGATATTCCCAACGCTACAATTATGGTGATTGAGGCGGCCGAGCGTTACGGCTTAGCTCAAATTCACCAACTACGCGGAAGAGTCGGCCGAGGAAAAAAACAATCTTTCTGTCTTTTATACACCGAAAAAGAGGATAAAAATATACTTAATCGCCTGAAGTTTATGGCTGGAAACAGCAGCGGCATGAAAATAGCAGAATATGATTTCAAGAGAAGAGGACCGGGAGAAATTTACGGAACCCAACAGCATGGTTATCTGGATTTGAATATTGCTTCACTTGCCGATTTCCCGTTGATTGAAAAAACGAAACAAGCTGTGGATGAATTTGTTGCTGACTACAATATAGATGATTTTCCCGAGATCAAACGCAGAATAGAAAAATATAAATTGGATCAAATCTCGCAAGACTGAAAGTTATTTGTTGAAAGACTCTGTAAGTTTATAAATTGGCAGTATGACGGCTAATACCAGGAATGCAACTCCGATTCCCAAAACTACGAGGATTGCCGGCTCAATCAAAGTGGTTATAGCTTTAATTGCGGCTTCTGACTCAAATTCAAAGTATTTTGATAACCGCTCAAGTGTGTCATCAAGATGCCCTGTATTTTCACCGACTATAGTCATCTGAACCAAAATCGGCGGGAAAACCCCCTCGCGAGAAAGAGAGTTTCCCAATGACTGTCCCTTCTCGACATTCTCATAGACTCTTTGGAAGGCTTCCTGATAGATCACGTTACCAGTAGTATCTATGATAATTGTCAAAGCTTCCAGAATAGATACGCCTGCTCCTGTAAGAATGGCAAGAGTTCTGGTGCTCTCAACCAATGAAGCTTGTTGGATTACATTATTTATTACCGGTGTTTTTAGCAGTAAAAAATCTAGCTGCCTTTTGCCCTGAGGAGTCTTAAAATATTTTCTTATCAAGGCTATTCCCGCAATCACAACAGGAATGATAATCAGCCAGTATGAACTGGTAAAAGATGAGACTGCTATGAGAATCTGCGTAGGAAGAGGTAACACAACATTGAAATCTTTATATAGGGAAAGCATCTTTGGTAAAACAAAAGTTATCATGATAAATACTACTATTATCATTGCCGAAACAATCACGACAGGATAAACCATTGCTCCTTTCAGTTTGGTGTTGAATTCGCGCTGTTTGTCTAAGTTATCCGCCAATCTCAGAAGAATATCGCTCAATTTTCCCGAGGCTTCTCCCGATTTGATAAGAGCGATATATAGATTTGGAAAGTATTGGGGATATTTGCGCATTGCAGCGGAGAGAGGAGCTCCTCCCTTCACTTGTTTAGAGATGTCTTCAACTAAGTTTTTTAGGGAAACGCGAGTGATCTGATTTTTAAGAATATCAAGCGAGTCGACAATTGTCAGCCCGGCATTCAACATTATCGCAAGCTGTCGAGTTATGTCAACAATGTCATTAAAAGAAATCCTGTCAACAAATGAATTAAGAATGTAGAACTGATTTTTTATTGAAGGTTTTATTTCAACGGGTAAGAATCCGTTTTTATTTATATACGCTAATACTACATCCTCATTTTCAGCCGCTATTTCCCCTGAAATTAATTTATTATTGTTTAGCGCTTTGTAACGATACAGCATAGAAAATTATTTCATGTATTTTTCCAGTTCTTTTGGACGAATCGCCTGGGCTATAGCAGTTTCTCTACTTATTTTTCCTTCAGTGAAGAGCTGGTTAAGATACTTCTCAAAGAATATAAATCCTTCTTCTTCAGATGTCTGCAGAACATTATTTAATAGGAACGGTTTTCCATCGCGGATTATTGAAGACACCGCCGCATTGCCAAAAAGCAGTTCAATAGCGGGAATTCTGCCTTTTACATCTTCCCTCGGAAGAAGTCTCTGAGAAACTACAGCCCTCAAAACACCTGCCAGTTGAGTTCTGACTTGATTTTGCTCGTCTCCGGGAAACATGTCGATTAATCTATGAATTGTTTCCGGGGCTGACGCGGTATGAACTGTGGAGAAGACAAGATGCCCGGTCTCAGCTATGTTTAATACATATTGGGTTGATTCATAATCACGCATTTCTCCAACCAATAATACGTCGGGGTCTTCTCTCAATACCGATCTCAAGGCCATATTCCAGGAAAATGTATCTTCATGGAGCTCACGTTGAGATATGACCGATTTTTCAAGCGGATAAACGTACTCTATCGGATCTTCAATTGTGATAATGTGCTTCGTATATTTGGTATTGATTTCGTTTATGATACTGGCTAAAGTTGTGCTTTTGCCTTGACCTGCACGACCTGTAACTAGGACCAATCCGCTTGAAAAATCAGCTAAATGATGGAATGAGGACGGCAAAGACAGTTCTTCGATAGTTTTTATTTTTTCCGGGATCAACCTCAGAGAAGCGTTGACGCCTCCTCGCGCAGTATATACGTTTATACGAAATCTGCTTCCGTTGTGCTCGTAAGCTAAATCAATCTCTTTATTGGCCTGCAGGTTGCTTTTTTGGTCGTTATTTAACAAAGCGAGAATGAGTTGTTGATTCAAGTCTTTAGTTAAAACTGGAAAAGTTGTCATCTGATAAAGTTCACCGTCTATGCGAATAGTAGGATAGTGATTGAAGATCAGATGTAAATCTGAAGCCTGTCTCTCAACTGTAAGCTGCAATAATTGATTTATATCCATAGTTTTTATACTTCAGCCACCCTTAGAACTTCTTCTATGGTCGTTATACCGTCTAATGCTTTTAGATATCCGTCTTGCTTCATCAGAATTGAACCTTCTTTTTGAGCTTGACTTTCAATATCTTTACTTGTCGACTGCTGAATAATCATTTTATTAATTGTTGAGGTAACTTTCAAGACCTCAAAGACGGCAATTCTTCCATAATAGCCGCTGTCTCCACATTCTTTACATCCTTTACCTTTTGCCAGCTTAATTCCCTTTTCTACCACGGTTTTGGGAAGCAAGTCACCCAAAACTTCTTTTATATTCTTCACAACTATCTCATCGGGTGTATATAATTCCTTACAAGATTCACAAACCTTGCGGCAAATACGCTGAGCCAAAGAGGCGTTTAAAACCGATGCGATCAGGAACGGCTCTCCCCCTAAATCAATCAAACGTGGAATAGAGGTCGACGCGTCGTTGGTGTGCAGTGTGGAAAAGACCAAGTGTCCTGTCAACGCAGCCTGAATTGCCAATTGGGTCGTTTCCTTATCTCGGATTTCTCCCACCAAAATTATATTGGGGTCCTGACGCAAAAAAGAGCGCAGTCCTGTAGCGAATGTCAATCCTGCTTGAGGATTTACCTGGACCTGATTAATACCCATGATTTGATACTCAACAGGGTCTTCCAAAGTCATTATATTCACCGTTGGCTTGTTTAATCTGGACAGAACAGAGTAGAGCGTAGTGGTTTTACCAGAACCTGTCGGTCCAGTAACTAGAATAATTCCGTAAGGTTTTAAAATTGCTTCTTCCAAATCTTTGTACTGCGGTCCTCTCAATCCCAACTCTGTAAGCGCAGGTATTCCTCCTGTTTTTTTTAGTAGACGGATGACGACCTTCTCGCCATTGACTGTTGGCAGTGTGGAAACGCGCAAATCAACTTCATCCTTTCCCAACTTGAAATTAAAACGTCCGTCCTGAGGCATGCGCTTCTCATCGATCTTCATTTCTGACAAAATCTTAATACGGGAGACAAGTGCTTCATGAATCGGTTTAGGCAGAGTCAGCTTCTCGTGCAAAATTCCGTCGATTCTGTATCTTACGCGGGTTTTGAATTCTTCCGGTTCGATATGTATATCAGAAGCTCTGCTTTTTAGGGCAAATTCAAGCGTTGTTGATACGATCTTGGCTATCGGGGCTTCCTTGATAACACTGCCTATATCTTCTATTGTTTTCTCCCTTGTCGACGGCTTATATTCGTTCAAAGCTTCTGTGACGTCCGGAGATAATCCCTGCGAATAAGAGATATCGATTGAAAGACGAATTGCCGAAAGATCAGCTAGAGCCAGCACTACTTTTTTGCCGATTTTTTTTTCTACGAATTCTGCGGTCGATGTATTAAAGGGATCTGCGCTAGCCAAGTAAACTACATTTGCAGTCGGATCATATCGATAAGGAAGCACCACGTAGCTTCTTGCTATTGACTCGGGAATCAAACTCACTGCTTGCGGATCCACGGGTGAAGATGCCAGATCAACATAGGGGATTTTGAAGATCTCGGAAACAGCTCTTAACACGTCTCCCTTATTTATTTCGTTTAAACTGAGGAGGTATTCGTAGACAGATTGGTTCTTTTGTAAACTAGCCAACTCGTATTTATCAGCAGTTTCTTGATTGAAAACTTTATCTTGCACCAATTGATTCAATAAATTTTTTGGCGTAATGTTCATACTTTCACTATAATTATATTTTTGCTAAAATGCAATACGGTTTATGATTCCAATTGTTCTCATTTCAAACGACCTTAGACAGACTAACTCTTTTGTCAAAGATTTCGTCAAAAAAAATAAAATCTCCGGAAACTATGTCTTTGAAATACATCCGCTGACAAAAGAATTTTCTATAGAACAGATTCGAGAATTAAAAAAAAGCATTATCTATAATTTTTCCGATCTGCATCTTTATATACTTTTTGATTTTGATACTGCCTCCTTTGAAGCTCAAAACGCTTTTTTGAAAACACTTGAGGAGCACCAACAAACAATTCAGTTTATGATGATTGGTAAAAATCCTCACAAACTTACAGACACGATTTTATCTCGCTCAAAAATTATCAGCCTTGCAAAAACGGCTGAATTTTTGGCGAACAAAGAGCTCGGGATTGCTCTTGAACAGTTTATTAAATCGCCAGATCTTAAGATTCTCGCGCGCAGCATATTGCAGGTAAAACAAAGTGCCAGACCCTCTGATCTTTTTAGAGATCTAACCTTGTTTTTTAAACAACGACTATCTGTCGATCCTAAAACGACGAAAGTATTAAAAGAAATCTTGGCAACTAGCTATTCGGTTGAGAACAATCACGTAGATCCTCAGGCGGGAATTGATCACATCTTACTTCATATCAGACAGGTCTATCAAAAGGACTAAAACCTATCCAACTTGACACAGTCTCCATACTTATTGTACTCTATAAGTGATGATGAAGAAGGGTTTTACGCTGATTGAATTGCTGATCGTTATTGGAATAATCTCAATTCTCGTTACTATGGAGGCCTTTGTTCTTTTAGGTTCTCAACAAAGCGCAAGAGATAGTAAGAGAAAAGCAGATCTTGAGAATATACGTGCAGCAGTAGAACAATATAGAAGCGATAACAATTCTTACCCTGCAAGTTTGACTTTTAATCCCAATTGTACACCCAATGGTTCTTTTCTACCTTCTCCAGGTAACATTTATATGAATCCACTTCCTTCTGATCCGCGCTGTCAGTCCTACTTTTATTATTATTCTAGCTTGCCGCCGGGCTGTGCCGGAACAAGCTTAAACGTATGCAACGATTACACGCTCGGAACATTTCTGGAAAAAACTCCACCGTCGACTTGTAAAGTAAGCGGTACGCAATGTCAAAAGGGGTCTGGAGCTTGTAACTACTGTCTTGGTCCTTACGGAACAAAATGAAAATCGCCAATATTAAATTGAGAGGGTCTGTGGGCTACACGCTGATTGAGATCTTAATCGTTGTTTCTATCATCGTTCTTTTCACCGGGCTTTCCTTAGCTTATTATCGAGGCTTTGACGAACAGAGAAAGTTGGACGCGGAAACAAAACAACTGATTGATATCCTAAATCTTGCCGAAAAAAAATCAGTAGCTGCGGATTTGAGTCCACTTGGTCTAAATCCAAGCTGTAGTGATTTCCGGGGTTATTGGGTAAGTCTTACTGGCACTTCATACTCTTTGAAGCTTAACTGCGCAGGGGTTGACACACTTATACAGACCTATACGCTTGGCTCTGGCATGACTCTTTTGGTAAGCGACGCAACAGTAACGGATATTTTATTTAAACCACTATATTCGGGAACAAATTTAAGCACTCCCATCAGCGTTACTTTGACAAATAGTTCAAATAATAAATGCACAAAAATTCAGATAAATCCTGTTGGAACGGTCGAACAACTTCCTAATTGCCAATGAAACATATAAATATACATATAAATATAAATAAAAAGAGAGGTTTTTCTCTCATAGAAGTTCTTGTCTTTGTCACTATTCTGAGTCTTGTTTTTATTACAGCTGCAGCAGTTGGAACTGTTTCTATTAGAAATAGTCAAAATTCAGAAAAGAAAATCATTGCTACACGCTATGCAGAAGAACTCCATGATTGGCTCAGCGCTCAAAAAGAGAGAGATTGGTTAGTTTTTGTGAGCCAAAGCACTCCTGGGACAACATACTGTTTTGGTATCGAACCGGTCAATTCCTGGCCAGCAAAATCTGGAATTTGTAGCGGCCAGCTTATCGATGGGCTATTTACTCGAGAAGCGACTCTCACTTATGATAGCAACTCACAAAGAGTCAGCGCACTTATTGATGTTAGCTGGAGTCTGGGAGGAAACAGATATGATGTTCCGATTAAAGGAATTTTTGCTGAATTTGAATAAAATGAAAAAATCACGGGGTTTCACTTTAGTGGAAATAATAGTTGTGATTGGAATTATTGCAATTACTCTGCCGGCAACCTTCGCAATTATTTTTGCAATTGTCAGGCAACAGGCAAAAACATTCGCTTTAAAGCAGGTTAAAAGAGAGGGAGATTTCGTCTTAAACGTGATGGAAGCCGCAATTAGAAATAATGCCATAGGAATTTTTAAAGACTCATCGTTAAGTAGTAGCAGTGAAGTGTGCGATCAAGCAAGAATAGGTGATAATCCTTATACAGATAATCTTGGTAATTTTTATTTTGCAGATAGGTCGGGCAAGTGGTTCAGATACTTTTTAAATAACTGGAGTGTCACCTCCCAATCAGCCGGTGTTTCCCCTGTAAACTTATCAACCTCGCAAGTTCAAGTCTCTAATTTTTCTCTTTCATGTTATAGAACCGCTGCCTTTTCTCCTCCAATCATTTCTATTTCTTTTGACGTCCTCTATAATTCAGGTCAATTTCGAGAACAGTTTGCCACTCTTCATTATCAAACCCAGATAGGGATGAAAAATTATTGATTTTATTTGCTATTTTCTTTTTTATCTTTTATATTGAAACTATGACAGATTTTTTTTGTCTTGATCTAGGAGAAACACAGATCAGAATAGCCGAAATCAACCCCAGAGGAGATCTTTTTGAGGCGAAAAACTTGAGCTTAATCGACATGGATCCGCTGTTTTATAAAACGGAATCAGAAAGCATGATAGAAAAAACCGCCTCTTCTATCTCCAAAGCTCTTGATCAGCTCAAGCTCAAAACAAAATCTGTCAGAGTAATCATCCCTGATAGCTTCAGCTATAACCGCTTCATCGAGATGCCCAGACTTAACGAGAAGGAACTTATCTCGGCTATTCGTTATCAGGCCGATCAGTTTATTCCCATGCCTCTAGATGACGTAAATCTTGATATCGAGGTTCTAAATGAGAATTTAAAAACAAATAAAACTCTCGTCTTACTCTCTGCTTCTTCAAAAGTTCTCGTGGATAAAGTTAAAAAACTGTTGGAATACGCCGGACTTTTTCCCGAATCGATCGAGCCGGAAACCAGTTCAATTGGGCGATTTCTGAGTTTCATATATAAGCCAACAGGAAAGTCTGCTCAAACTCCGCAAAATACAGGAGTCGTTTTAATTAATTTAAATTTTAGCTCTACTTCAATCTACTATTTTAACCAGGCTCTTAAATTGATGACGCATAGCAACAACTTTAATTCTGGCTACAGTATTTTTCTCAAGGAAATACAAATAAATCTCAATGTAGATGTGAAAAAGGCAGCTGAATTAGTCAAAAACTTTGGTATTTCTCAAAATTCAAGTTATCACCTGGAAAAAATTCTTGCACCAAGTCTCAAGGATATTCTGGGAAAAATCGACAGATCAATAAAGGAGATTGTCAATATAAATAAATCTCAGGTTTCTAATATTTTTTTAACTAATGACGCTTTTAAATTCAACTCGCTCGATCTAATCATCGGTAAATTCTTTGCAATTCCTACCAATTATGTTGATCTTTCGCCCTATTTCGTGAAAAATAAAGTAGTTGATCTTTTCAAAAATGATCTGACTTATTTTATGGCCTCTATGGGGGGGTCGCTACGATGAAAAAAACAAGGATAAATCTTCTAACGAGCAGAGATGACTATTTAAAAATAGAGAAATCTTTGCAGCTCATTAGGAGTATTGTTGTGATTTATAGCTCTATCTTTGTCGCCGCTGCGCTTATATTCGTTTTCATCCAATTCCAACAAAACCGTCATATTCAGGACTTGATTGATCTGAAAAAAAATTTACTTTCTTCTCTAAGCAACTATAAAGATCAGGAGGCAAAGCTCGTTTTTGTAGCTAAAAAAGTCAAATCCTATAACACGTTCATTTTGGACGACGCTCGCTTCCTTCCTTACTACAATCTTCTTAATAGCGCTTTGCAAAAGACTAGCGGATCTGTGGAAGGAAGTTCTTCTGCTTCGCTCTCTTCGTTTGCAATCGATAAAGACAGAGTCGTTACTTTTACTCTGCTTTTTGGCACCGTACAGGATATGGTCGATTCATTTAAATATATTGAGACCGAGGGTTTTTTGAAAAATTTTACGAAGCTGTCTTTAAACGGACTGACAGTCGGAGCCGGTCAGACAGAAAATTCACTATCATTCTCGGGTAAGTTTAAACAAATCGCTAATGAAACGTCAAATTAGACCATATCTCAAACACGCACTGAGAGCAAACGCTCTCTATTTCTTACTTATCGTATTGCTCACAATCTTTTCCATTGGTTTTGCTTTAATTGCTCCCGGTATCTATGCAAACAATAACAGCAAATCCGCCTCTCTTGAAAGAGATATAAAAGATCTGAAACTCAAGCAGCAGATTTTGAATTCTTCGATCGGTGCGAACGGACAAGACGTAGAAGACGACGTGAAAGTTGTAAATAAGCTTATCCCGGAAGCAGAAGATTATTTCTTAATCATTGCAGCACTCGAAGAACTTTCGATAAAAACCAACTTTATTATTACATCTTATGAGGTTAATCTCTCACGCTCACAAAATAGTAAACTTTCGCTTACTGTCACAGGGACAGGAGATGAACAGAGTTTCATAAACTTTCTACAGCAATACAATTTCCAGGGAGAACGCTTGATAACAATCGAAAATATATCATTGGGAAAGCAGACAACCGGCAGTTTCAATCTGATCCTCAATTTCTACAGTCAGAAGGCCAGCGACATATCAAACAGCGGCTTAAATTACCAACAGGCTTTACAAAAAGTGAACGAGATCAGAAGCAAGGTGAGTTTCAATCTTCAGTCTGACAATCAAGCGGATTTGAATCAAGATTACGAGAAGAAAAGTAATCCTTTCTGATCTGGATTGGGGTTATTTGGTTTTCCTGGAGTTATATTTCAGCAGTCTGTGAAGTCCCTCGGAAATTTGGGCTCCTTTATCTTTCCAATAATCCAGTCGTTCCTGATTCAATTTTATCTCTGCTGGATTGACCAATGGATTATACGTCCCCAAATTTTCGATGTATCTGCCATTTCTTTTCTTCCTTTTATCGACAGCGACGACTCTATAGAAAGGTTTTCCCTTTCTTCCAACTCTCATTAGTCTAAGTGTTGCGGGCATAGTTTATTATAGCACAAATTGAGCCAGCTTCTCCAAAACTTTGTGCGCGGCTCTCTCTTCTGCCTCCTTTTTGGACGCGCCTGTTCCTTCGGCCTTTTTTTTCTCCCGCACATAGACACCGACTCTAAAGATTCTTTTATGCTCAGGTCCTTTTTCCTCAAGCACTTTATAAACGGGAATGGTTTTATATCTACTCTGAACATATTCCTGGAGCCTGCTCTTTGAGGAGAGATAAAGTTTATCTTCAATCAAATGATTCAATCTGTCTTTAAACAGATATTTAGTCACAAAAAAGTTTGCTTTCTTAAATCCATGATCGATGAAAATTACTGCAATAAGGGCTTCAAAGCAGTCTGCCATGATATTTCTGTTTTCCCGTCCATTATTGATCTCCTCGCCTTTTGAAAGATATAAATAGTTACCCAAACCTAAGTCTAGAGCCGCTTCCGCCAGACTCTCTGTTCTCACTATAGAAGACTTTATCTCTGTATAATCGCCTTCATGGAGGAGGGGATAGCTTTTGTAAAGATAGACTGAGGTGATAAGAGATAAAACGCTGTCACCCAAGAACTCCAGCTTCTCGTTTGACTGAAGCTCAAAAGTCTTATTTTCGTTGAGATACGATCTATGAATAAAGGCATTTTTCAGCAATATTTTATTTTTAAAAGCGATTCCGATTGCCTTTTCCAGTGTTTTTAAATCTTTCATAATAAATGTCATGTTGTATTTTTCAGTAGCGCTCCAAGGACTCCATTTATAAAAGCATAGGATTTTTCTGTCCCAAATTCTTTTGACAATATTATAGCCTCATCGATCACCACTTTTAGCGGATTTTTCTTCTCAAACATAATCTCATAAATACTCAGTCTCAGGATTGCCAGATCTATTTTAGCAATCTTATCGGTAGGATACCGGGGTGCATACTGCTCTATGGCCTTATCTATCTTTTTAAGATGCGCAAGGATAGGATCCAGCGCCGATTCTTTTTGTTTATTAAAACTGTAGGCGAAAAGATCCTGCACTAATTTTATTCTATGCTGATGACGTTTGTCCATGGCTTGTCCATCATTTGCCGCAATACTTACATACACGGTGAGGAAGTTTCATTTGGTTACAATTCTTGCATCTGACTAGAGTAGGTAAACCAAGAACTCTGGCTTTAAGTCTCTTGCCTTTTCTCATTTTAGAGTGTTTTCTTTTAGGTAAAGGTGCCATAAAATTAACTAATAGCCAATATTATCATGCGGGAGCTTCCTTTGCAAAAGTTTTTAGCTTTTAGTTGTTATTCTTAGTTATTCGTTATTAACTCTTTTTGTCCTATAGAAAAATTGACCTTGACAGACCTTAAATATTAATTAATAATCAAGTTATATGAAAAATTTTCTAACTCACCTTCTTAAAAACACACAGGATCGAAGAAAGCGTGGTTTTACTCTTATTGAACTTTTGATCGTCATCGGAATCCTGGGTATCTTAGTTGTTGCAGTCCTTCTAACTCTTAACCCGGCAGAAGCTCAAAGAAAAGCCAGAGACAATGTGAGAATAAATGATATGAGCAAACTTCACGCGGTAGTGCAGCAGTATCTTGATAATGGTGGTGCAGCAGTAGCTTCTCCTGCTTTAGGTTGGCTTTCAACAGCGGCTGGAGGTACACCAAGCTTAAATTGTAACAATACAGGATGGATTCCATTGAATGTTTGTTCATATATCTCAGCGTTACCTGATGACCCTATGGTGGGTCAGTCAAGAGCGTGTGCTGGACCTGGAGTATCACCAGGTTGTAATAATGGGGTAGCAGCTCCTCAACCAATGAGATACAGAGTGTGTATGGATGCTGGTGGAAATTTTGTAGTGGATGTAAGACAAGAATCTCAGAGTAACCTCACGAGAGTAACTAACGATTTTCCAGGTCAGCAACCAGATAGTTGGGCTGAGGTCAGAAGTCTAAATACTATAGCTGTTCCTCCAGCACCGTGTGGCGCAAACTAAAAAGCAGATTGGCATTGAGAAAGATGACCTAATCAAGTTATATGAAAAATTTTCTAACTCACCTTCTTAAAAACACACAGGATCGAAGAAAGCGTGGTTTTACTCTTATTGAACTTTTGATCGTCATCGGAATCCTGGGTATCTTAGTTGTTGCAGTCCTTCTAACTCTTAACCCGGCAGAAGCTCAAAGAAAAGCCAGAGACAATGTGAGAATAAATGATATGAGCAAACTTCAAGCGGTACTGCAGCAGTATCTTGATAATGGTGGTGCAGCAGCAGCTTCTCCTGCTTTAGGTTGGCTTTCAACAGCGGCTGGAGGTACACCAAACTTACTATGTAACGGATCAGGATGGCTTTATGCACAAGGGGGTCTTTGTTCATATATATCAGCCTTACCTGATGACCCCTCGGTGGGTCAGTCAAGAGCGTGTGCCGGGCCTGGTGGAGCACCAAATGGTTGTACTAATGGAACAACTCCTCAACCAATGAGATACAGAGTGTGTATGGATGCTGCTGGAAATTTTGCAATAAATGTGAGACAAGAATCTCAGGGTAATCTCACGAGAGTAACTAACGATTTTCCAGGTTTACAGCCAGATAGTTGGGCTGAGGTCAGAAGTCTAAATACTATAGCTGTTCCTCCAGCACCGTGTGGCGCAAACTAAAAAGCAGATTGGCATTTAGAGAGTACTCAACTCTTGTGAAGCCTCTTTATCTTGAGAGTTGATTTTATCAAGAATATACTTTAAAGCGCTTCTAGCTTCTTCCTTATCTCCAAATTTCTTAAAAAGCTGTGCCTTAAGAAAATATCCGTCTCTATAATCGACTTTAAGCTCAATTGATTTGTCAATATTATTTAGAGACAGAGTTTTATAGAGTTGCGCCTTATCCTGACCCTCTTTATTTTTAGCTGCTGACGCCTCATCTTCAAGCAGGGAATAATATATTGCCAGCGAATACGGGAGCTTGGGATCTGTTGGCGCGAGTTCTGTTGCCTTATTCAAGGCTGCCACACCGTCTTGCAGGTACTTTTTATCCAGTTTTATCTGATAGAAAAGATAGTCGTTTTTACCTCGCGTCTTCCAGTAGCTCACGTTTTGTGAGGATGCTTCTAGAGAACGATTGTTGTAGAAGGTAGATAGATTGATCAATCTGGAGACTAAGTCATTCTGCTTCTGGTAGGCAGCCAAAAAAGCCAGATTTGCCAGATAATATGAATATTTATCTTCATAGACGTGCTCGTAGTGAAGACTTATAGCCTTATTGAGGTGAACAGCAGCCTGCTGATAATCTTCCACTTTAGCGAAGTTATTCCCCGTGGAATAGTTTATATCGGCGATGAAATATAGAATCAAGTTAATAGCCAGATAAAGCAGCACAATGTTACCCGCGATAAACCCGTAGAGCGTGATGTTTTTCGGAAAAACCTTCTCAACCGCCTCATCTTTAGCTGAGATTATGCCGGGAACAAGTATATAAAAGAAAAGGTTGATCGTGGTCGTTGAGAAGCCGAAGAAGTTGGTGATAAGTATAGTCGTATAAGAGGAAAGTAAAGCAATTGTCAGCAATTGACTCTTATCTGACTCTGTCTTATCCCTCTTTAAAATTAGCCGTAAAAGGATGAAGAGAACTGTTCCAACCAAGGACAAATACGCGGCAAGCCCGATAAATCCGGTCGTAGCCAAATAATTGAGATACTCATTGTGCGCTTTATTGTAAAGATAATCCCACTCCGAAGTCAGATTGTGCTCGATTGGCCTCACGAAATAATAGCTGTAGGCAAAAGTTTCAACACCTGTGCCGAAAAGCGGATATTTCTTGCCCAGCTCAATCGCTCCCTTCCAGACGATCTTACGAATATCGAGCGATTCTGTGATTTCCGAGCTCAATTGAGGCTCTTTTGAGGAAGATTGAGTTTGAGAGGCCGGCTTGACTGCTTTTTGGAAGGATATGAATTTATCTACTTTCTCTATTCCCGTTTTAAAAAGTAGGACGGCGATTGTCAAAAGAATCACGAACATTCCAATCCATTTAAGAGAGGATTTTAAAGCTTTCCTTCCACTCTGATTTAGATAGATAAGTATAAAAAAGATAATGAAGCCTATTCCCGTTGCGAGCAACGCAGAACGGGAGCGCGAAAAAAGGAGCCCGCAGAAATTAAGCGTTAAGTATAGAAGATAAAGAGTTTTTGCTTTGATTTTTAATCCGGATAGCCGTTCATTAACATCTGACTTAAAAAAGAAGTAAAGTCCGATGAAGAAGTTTATCGCCAAGTATGCTCCCAGCCAGTTTGGCTGACCCAAGGTAGAAAACATGCGCTCGGCAGGCCGGAACTGGTCTGTCCAACAACTATTGTCAAATTTGCCGGAATAAAGCAGACAGGAAAGGTCGTGTCCAAATCTACCCGGCAACCCCCATAAAATTACTAGAAAAGATGAAAAAAGAGACCATTTCAACAGCTTTGCACGATATGATTTGTCAAACAAGGTCACAAAACCATAGAATAAAACCAAATAAGCCAATGTCGAGAGCAATCCTCCATTAAATCGCCCGTAATAACCAAACAAAGAAGTGTGGTGATCGATAGAAAAAATTGTTGATAAAATTTGCGAGGCAAGAAAAACCAGAACCGAAATGTCGATTATGGTCCTACGGACAAAAAAACGCTTTTCTTTGAACATTTTAAGCAACCAGACAAAACCAATTGCCAGAGCGGTCAAATAGATAAACAACATTTTATTGAACTCAAAAAGTTCTGACGTAGCTGAAAGCATGAGGAGAGGAGTCACGAGGAATAAGCTATAATAAAGGAAGCGAATCGTCTTGTTTAACATTTAATATGAGCAATTTTATCGAAAAACTAAAAAATTTCCAAGTCCCTTTTTTTTCCAGACTTCAACTGTACTTGGATTTCGGAACCACCAACACCCGCATTGCGATAAAGGAAAAGGGAATTGTGCTGAAGGAACCTACTGCCATCGGCTTAAACAAAAAAACAAGAGAATATATTTTTTTTGGCAGGGAAGCCAAAGAAATTATCGGCAAAGTGCCGGAATTTATAGATATCCAACAACCAATTGTCAATGGAATTATCTCAGAGTTTGATGCCGAAGTGGCGCTGATCAGAAATTTTATCTCCAGATCTGTCGCGCCCTATCTTTCACAGTATCCATTCCTGAAACCCAATCTGGATGCTGCAGTTGCAGTACCCTATGTGGCGACCGAGATAGAAGAAAAGGCGATTGAGGAAGTTCTAGTCAAAGTCGGTGTCAGCAAAATTCACCTTTTTGCCAAACCCATCGCTACTGCCATAGGTTGCGGTTTTAACGTATTTGCTCATAAACCGGTTTTCATCGTCGATATGGGTGGTGGACTTATCGAAATGTCGATCATCAGCGGAGGAGGAATAGTCAGCCAAAAAACCTTACGCAACGCCGGAGAACATATGAATAAGTTTATCTATAATTACATTTACTTGAAACACGGAGTAATTTTGGGAGAGGCAACCTGTGAAGGACTAAAAATAAACCTGCTAACTTTTGCTGATGGAGAAAAAACTATGATCGTACGTGGCAAGTCTCTGGAGACCGGACTGCCTAAATCTGTCAAAATAAAAACCTCTGATATTAAAGAAGCCCTGCTCACAAACTTCAATCAGATCGTCGATGCAATCAAAGAAATAATCGAACTTGCTCCGCCGGAAGTAGTGGATGAGGTTTTCGAGCAGGGCATTATCTTCACTGGAGGACTTTCAAACATACCCAATATCGACTCTTTTTTTTCCAATGAGCTTAAGATGAAAGTTTCGCTGGCCGAAAATATGGAAAACAGTACGATCATCGGCTTGATGAAAATCGGCCGTAGAAAAGAAATGGTGGAGAGATTGAAAATCCAACTGCCGTAATAAACCCCGATTGACTTTCAGCTTGATTTTCTTTAAAATAACTTTTACTTCTTTACAAGATAATCTTCTTCTTAAGATTATTGCTCTTTGATAAATCGGTTTTAGGTTGTTAATCGGGTTAGGAACCACGCTTTAAGTTTTGCTTAAACGTGGCCTATATTTTTAAGAGTTTGATCCTAGCTCAGGATGAACGCTAGCGGCGTGCCTGAGATATGCAAGTCGAACGTCTTTCTGTCGCAAGACAGAAGGTAGTGGCGGACGGCTGAGTAACACGTAGGAATCTGCCCCTAAGTAGAGGATAGCTCACCGAAAGGTGGGGTAATACTTTATGGTCTCAAGCTTTGCTTGAGTAAAGAGCATAACTGCTCGCTAAGGGATGAACCTGCGGCCTATCAGATAGTTGGTGAGGTAATGGCTCACCAAGTCTACGACGGGTAGCTGGCCTGAGAGGGTGGTCAGCCAGAAGGGCACTGAGACACGGGCCCTACTCCTACGGGAGGCAGCAATCAGGAATAGTCGGCAATGGGCGAAAGCCTGACCGCGCGACGCCGTGTGCGGGATGAAGCTCTAATCGAGTGTAAACCGCTGTGGTAGAGGAAGAAGTTCCGGCTTGCCGGAATTGACGGTACTCTACTAGAAAGGGGCCGCTAACTGCGTGCCAGAAGCGTCGGTAAGACGTGGGCCCCAAGCGTTATCCGGTGTCACTGGGCGTAAAAGGTCGTGTAGGCGGTTTTGCAAGTTATCTTTTAAAACTTCCCGCTCAACGGGAAAACAGGAGATAAGACTGCAAAACTAGAATTTCCTTTAGGGAGACTGGAACTGAAAGAGGAGCAGTGAAATGCGTTGATACTTTCAGGAACACCGGTGGCGAAGGCGAGTCTCTGGAAGGAGATTGACGCTGAGACACGAAAGCTAGGGGAGCGAAGCAGATTAGAGACCTGCGTAGTCCTAGCCCTAAACAATGCTTGCTAGCTGCATTTTTCGATTTATCGAAGGGTGTGGCGTAGGTAACCCGTTAAGCAAGCCGCCTGGGGAGTACGGCCGCAAGGCTGAAACTCAAAGGAATTGGCGGGGAGGCACACAACCAGTGGAACATGTGGTTCAATTCGAAACGAACCGAAGAACCTCACCAAGACTTGACATCCAAGCGTTCTATTTCCTGGAAACAGGAGAAATCCGCAAGGAGGCTTGGACAGGTGCTGCATGGCTGTCGTCAGCTCGTTCCGTGAGGAGTACCCTTAAGTGGGACAACGAGCGCAACCCCCATCCTGTGTTATATTTGTCACAGGAGACTGCCCTGACATTAGTCGGGGAGGAAGGAGGGGCAGACGTCAAGTCAGCATGGCCCTTATGTCTTGGGCTACACACATGTTACAATGGACAGGCACAATGGGTATTGCTAGCCGGTAACGGTATGCAAATCTCATAAAACTGTCCTCAGTGGGGATTGAGGTCTGCAACTTGACCTCATGAACTCGGAATTGGTAGTAATCGCGGATCAGCTATGCCGCGGTGAATACGTTCTTGCCTCTTGCACACACCGCCCGTCAAGCCAACAAAGTTGGGAGAATTTGAACCCCGATTTTTTCGGGGGAGGATTTTCTTAGCGATGGGGGTTAAGTCGTAAAAATAATGTTGCGACCTGCACGAGTAATCATGCAGATAAATTCAACTATATCGGTGAACTCCGACTGATTAAAATCAAGGGACAATACCGAGGGAAGTCCTCCATTAATAAATTGGAGTGACCCCGTAGAGACTACACGTTGACACCTAAGAAATTGGGAGTTGGCATCCAGTAAAAGTCAGTTTCTTAGGATGAAGATATAGTCCATGCCTCTAGTAATAGAGGAACAAACATGAACAAGGTATCCGTTCTGGAAGGAGCGGATGGATCACCTCCTTTCTTTTTTTTATTTTTTGTTGTTTAAACTTAGGTAAAGTAAAACAGCATCATCCTAGCCCGTTTAACACCCTAAAACCACTTCTTAGCAACTTTTCAAAGTCAGTGAGGCGCTGATGTTCTTTAATTTTTTTACTGCTGTTGTTATACTAATTGAAATTTATGGGTAGCCGTCCTGAGTTTGGAGAATCGCACATTATTGGAAGTAACGCGCCGGACTGGTTTCATAAAATAAACTGGCAAGATATTCCCCAATATCCTCTAAGTAAAGATGCACTATTCTGCTTGGAATATATGAGAGATGTTGAAGGACATACTCCCTGGTATAAGCGTCATTTAATGGGTCACGTTGCAATGAAAGATCCAAACATCACGGATTTTCTTGGACTTTGGGAATTTCAAGAACTTTCTCATGATATTGCACTGAGTCGATTTGTTGAAGGTTATAGATTAAGAGACATTAATCCTCAAAATCCTCCTGCCTTTGATGTACACGACCCTCTTCAACTATCTTCCGAGAAATCGCGACTGGAAAGAATCAAGCAGCAAAGAGAAGAGTTAAGTTTTTGGCAGAAACATGGTTGGATGGCCTCGATTTTAATTGCCTCTATAACGAAAGAAGCATTCCTTGCAGCGTATGGAACAATCGGAGCAATTAATGAACTTACAACAAAAACCGGCTATGTTCAACTCAGTAAAAAGGCAAAACATCCAGTTTTGACTGAAATACTTGATAACATTATTCCTGATGAGTCAAATCACTACGCCCGCTATAAAGAAATCGCGGAAGCCAGCTTGACAAAAAATCCAAAAGCCAAAGCATTCACCAGATTCGCAGCTAAACATTACTGGTCACCTGTGGGGGAAGGGTTCCAACCCTCGCCTCGAACCAACCGCGTTGTAGCTTATATATTTGGAGATGAGGAGGATAGAGCACTTGCAGAAAGAATCAATAATCAAATCGCTGAGTTTCCTGGATTAGAAAACTTCACAGGTATCATTGATCAAGTTGAAAAGGCAAAGAAAGCAGCTTGATTTTATGTGATGTGGAGAATTTTTCCCGCGGAGGCAATTATCACTGCAAGTGTAATCACCACTGCAGCTGCGCGCAGGAATATTTTTTCAAATTTATTGAGAACATGATAACCCATTATTTCTTTATTTTCAGCAAACTTAATCAGAAAATAAAAAATGACAGGAAGCATCGCTCCATTTAAAAAGTCCACATACAAAGTCAGCTGAAAAAGATTCACTTGAGGAAAAAGGGCTATAACAAGAGCAATCAGGATTTGAATACTAAAGAAAGCATAAAATAATTTTCCGCGTTTAAAATCGGTGTCTAAACTACCCTCATATCCGAATAGTTCGGAAAAAACGTAGGCTGTCGCAAGCGGGATAATAGTCAAGCCCAGTAGCGAGGCTCCAAATAAGCCGCTGGCAAAAAGAATAAATGTCAAGTCGCCTGCCAGTGGTTTCAATGCAAGCGCCGCAGTTTGAGCGTCGTTTACCACAATGTGACTTGCAAAGAGTGTTCCTGCAACTGAAACTGCTATCATAAATGAAAAAAAGTTTGTTATAAATGCCCCAAGATATATCTCAACTTTCTCATATTTTAGCTGGTCTACTGATAGTTTTTTATCATTGACGTAGCTTGCTACAAAAAACTGCCCCCACGCGGTTACCGTAGTTCCCAAAACGGCAATCAAAGTAAACCAATACCCTAGATTGGGCTTTATTTTTTGAGGCAAAAAAGTCTCCTTAATGACAGAGGGCCAATCAGGCCTAATTAAAACTGCGACAATAACATAGGAAGCATAAAAAAAAGTAAGCAGAAGAAAAATTTTCTGAATTTTTTTATAATTAAAATTTACTACAAACAAAATTAAAAAAAAGCAAGTCAAAATAAGTAGAAATTTCCATGGTAAATTAAAGAGCTGGTAAGAAGCCTTGAGTCCGCTAATATTTTGAAGTACAACGCCTTGATTTACAATGTAATAGATCAAGAAAATTAGCATAGATACTTTTATGCCATAATGTTCACGAATAAGATCCCCAAGCCCCTTTCGAGCTATAACGGCAATACGTGCACCGATATCTTGAGTGATCCCCAGAAGCAGGGTTGTTGGGATAATCAGAAGTTGTGAGGCGACCCCAAACATAGCTGCAGCAACAGTATAGGTTGCAACCCCTCCTGCATCATTATCGGCAACAGCGGTAATAATCCCTGGGCCAATAACAGCCAAAAATATGAGCAGTCTGCGCTTCCATATTCTGGAAAAAAATCGTGCTTTTTCTAGATAATCCACTTTTCCATTATTCATATGCTCTTAAAAAAGAATCCATAACGTCATCAAATCGGACTATGCCCAAGATATGATTTTCTTTATCAACAACCGGTAAACTGTTTATTTTATATTTAACAATCTTTCTCAAAACAACTATTTCAGGAGTAGTAAGATAGACTACTGAAAGGTTTTGAGTCATAAATTTATAAACGCGAGTTTCAGGCTTCCTCAGTAGAAGCTCGTGAAGATCAAAAACTCCCACCAGTTGCTTCTCTTTATTTACAACGTATACATGATAGAGCGTATAAAAATCATCCGTCTCTCGTCTTATTTTTGTTATCACTTCTTTGACTCTATCTGTCGATTCGGTGGTAAGAAATTCAGTCGTGAGAATTTTACCTATTGGGGTTTTGGAAAGACTCAAAAGATATTCTATCTCTTTAAAGGTTTTGTCATCTAGAAAGCTCATTATTTTTTCCCTCTTTTTTTTGGAAAGTGTAAGCAAAATATCAACAGCCTCCTCAGAATCCATACTTGATAATAACTTTGCAGCTTTCTCCGATGAAAACTGCTTAAAAAGCGCAGTCTGATAATTAATGCTTAAGTTATTGATTACGTTTGTGGCAGTCTTCTCGTCCAAAACCTTAAGGATCCGGCTGATATTTGAAGTATTGGTTTTTTCCAAATAGTCGGCCAAGTCTTCTGGGCGAATTTTGTCCAGTTTGGTTTGTTCTTTTTTTATCTTAACATGCCCTCTGGTCAGCTCAAGCGGATACACATCACCCCACGAAAGAAAATCCGATGTTACTTTTATCCCGAGCCTCCCCAGGACTCTCAACAGCAGATCTTCCAAGCCAAACCAGCGGATCAGGCCAAGCAGCCCTATATCAACTCCGGCAATATAATATCCGGGCTTATCTTGTATCACCACATCATTTACCCGCACTATCTTGTTTCCTGCGATATCTATTATCTGATTATCAAGAAGGTTGTTGGCTAAGTAAAGCTCGTTATCTTCAAGTTTTGAGGTCTGAAAATTTTTTCCAATGATAATATCTTCGTCCCACTTCATCAAAAATTCCAGAGGAATAACTAAATCAGAGTCCGTTTTGGTTTTTACAACCAGTTTAGTGATGGTTGGTGTATCTGATACAAGAAAAATAATATCCTTCAGTCTGCCAAAAAAAATATTATCTTCCGTATAGACTTTTTTATTTTTTAATTCGGAAAAATACAGCATGAAAATATGATACAACTAATAAAAAAAAATGCCAAGACGAAAAAAAAGCAGAAGTGGTCGCTGAGGGACTCGAACCCCCAACCCCTTCGATGTAAGCGAAGTGCTCTCTACCAATTGAGCTAAGCGACCTTTACTAAGTGGGCGCGGATAGAATCGAACTATCGCTCTCTTCTTTATCAGAGAAGTGTTTTACCATTAAACTACGCGCCCTTTAGATAGTAAAAATTATAACACAAAAACTAGCTCATTGGAGCCTCAAAAAGTGGGTCATTTCTCAAAAACAAAAAGGGGGATTTTGTCAAAGAAGCGGTGTTTCCAACCATGATCTTCCTGCAGGATATCTACTAATTTAAAACCTTTATTTATGGCATCATCAAATTCAATATAAGTCATGAAGTTTCCTATTCCATTAAACTCCTCAACATTGTTGCTGCCTGTTAGTGGATAATAAACATCTTTATAAGTCATGACCATGTCTATCGATGCCGTTTTATTTTGTGAAGAGACTTTAATATACTTAAATTTATATTGACTGGCATTTTTAATGATTCTGCGGAAAGCACCTTGAAATTTCTCAACATAACTTACGTCTTTATCTATTCCGTTAAATCTTCGCTTATTCATTTCCATCAACTCTTCAAAATTGGCTAAGTTTCTGGTTTCAATCATTTCTATTTTTACACCTGCAGATTCTAATCGACGGTAGTCGTATTTCAAGTTATATCTTGACTTCTTTTTAAAAGTCGCCAACAACTCTCCCATGGAGGAGATGTTGGAGATATCTTTTATATTGCGGTCATCAGGGTCTTGACTAATTTCTCCAAATTTGGCCAGTTGATGTATTCCTTTATAGAGGGCTATAGAATTTAGAAATAGTGGAGAGGGTGCAATTGTCAAAAGAAGATCAATGCATTTCTCATCTTCAACAAAAAAACTATGGTTCTCCAACCATTCACAGCCAAACCACTCAAAACGTTTATCCTCATGATCGAAAGACAAGGGTAACATCCCCAATGGTTTCTTTCCTTCATACAGAGTATAGAAATACGGTTTATTACCTAATCCTTCAGACCAGGAATAACTAAAATCCCATAAATCAAATAAAGTTTTTTTAGGTGAAAATTTTTCCCACAAATAAAAACACTCATCTATTTTTGAGTGAACCTTCAAACTAAGGCGCGGTATCAATTTGGAGACTCCGTTTTGATATAAATGTTTATTTTCAGGAGTTTTGGGTATAATCTGAAGTAAGGGAACTTCTCCAAAATTTTTTAGATTATTTACTTGCTGTTGATAATTTAAAAGTCTCAATTTTTTTTGCAAAATTTCTATTTAATTTCATAATAAACAATGAGTATTATTTGTCAAGTGCTAATTTAATTTTTAAGGATTTTTTTTAAAAAAAATTAATAATTTGAGCGTATCTTTGGCATTTAGAAATAAAAAATACATTTTATAAATTATTTTTAAAACGCAAAAAAAGGCCTTTTTTTGCAAAAAAGCACAAAGACAAATAATTTTTCCAAAATAGGTATAATGAAACTAATGGGAGAAAAACAGGCAGAAACTCAAACAGTGGATCGGACTGTAAAGGATTTTCTGGATGCGCTTCTTAACTTATTTATCTTTTTACCCTACTACTTTTCCGTCCCGACTCTTTTTAAGACTCTTACCAACCCCTGGAAAAACCTTATTGCAAAAAAGGTTGTTATTGGCTTTTCCTTTAGCGAATGGTTAAGCCGTCTTTCTTTTAATTTAATTTCCCGGATGATCGGTTTTTTTATGAGAGTGTTTTTAATTTTAACTTTTTTTATTATTGAATTAATATTTATTTTAGCAATCCCAACTATTTTGATTATTTTTTTTGTAACTTTACCTGTCAGAATGATTATTTCATCTTTGCAGAAATCAGAAAAGGAGAAGAAAAATATTTCTCGCGATAATTTTATCCAGACGCATATGCTGCAAAAGGAGAACCTTAAGCAAGTTGATGCTTGGTTTGAAGTTTTTTACAAGATGAGCTTTAAAAAGAGTCAGTGGTGGACGATTGATAATCTTTTTTCTATTCCACCTCTGGGGAGAGATTGGGCCTCAGGATATACGCCAACTCTGGATCAATATACCGATGAGCTGACAAAAGAAGATTACCAGAGAGGGATAAAAAAAATTGTAGGAAGAGAAAGAGAGATCAAGCTGATTGAGCAGATACTCTCCAAAAGTGAGGAGGCAAATATTATCCTGGTAGGGGAGACCGGGATTGGGCGACAATCTATCATTGATGAATTCTCGCGAAGAATTTATGTGGGTAAAAGCAATTCTCTCCTTAATTATAAGCGAGTTCTTAAGATCAATCTGGAGGCGATATTAACCAAAGTTGTCGATCAGAAACAAAGGGAGAATTTTCTTGAAGAACTACTGGCTGAAGCGGGAGAGGCGAAAAATGTAATTTTAGTGATCGACAATTTCGAGCGCTATATTTCCTCAGGCGACGTAAACCACATCGACTTATCGATTCCGATTGAAAAATTTGCCAAGGGGAACAATTTACAGATTATTGGAATAACAACCGCCTTTTTATACGACAAATATGTTTTCCCCAACTCGGCAATTAGTCAGATCACAACCCGAATCGATATAGAAGAGGTTGATAAAAAAGAATGTCTGGAAATTATTCTTGAATTGGCTTTTAATTTTGAGCAGCGCTACAGTCTGACTATTGCCTTTGAAACAGCCCAGGCAATTATCGAGAAAAGTGAATTTTATATGACCAATATTCCTTTTCCCGAAAAAGCCATTGAGCTTCTTGAGACTACGTGCTCTTTCGCAGCCCAGCAACATAAAAAAATTCTTTTACCCGAGGACGTTAATAATATTCTTACTCAACTCACGCACTCACCGACTAGATTAGATCAAAAGACAAAAAAAACTCTTGTGGATTTTGAAAAAATACTCTCCAGCAGAATAATTTCTCAATCAAATGCTGTCAACCAACTCTCCGCAGCCCTGCGTAGATCGTTTTTACTTTTGGGCAAGAGAAAAAAACCCCTGGCCTCATTCTTATTTCTGGGACCAACCGGAGTTGGCAAGACCGAAACGGCAAAAGTTCTTGCCGCTATTATTTTTCAGGAGCAAAAAAGGTTAGTGCGCTTCGACATGGCGCTTTATCAGTCAAAAGGTGACATCCCCTCTCTAATTGGACAAGCTGCAACCCAGAATCCTGGGCTGCTGACAGAGGCTATTCGTGATAACCCCTATAGCGTACTGCTTATTGATGAGATTGAAAAAGCAAATCGGGATCTTCTAAATATTTTTCTCACGATCTTTGATGAAGGATACCTGACCGATGGCTTGGGAAAAAAGGTAGACTGCAAAAATCTGATGATCATTTGTACCTCAAATGCGGGTTCGGACTTCATCTTTGAAAAAGTCAAAAGTAATACTGCCATCACGTCTGACGAGATGATTAATTATCTTGTCGCAAAAGCATTTTTTTCGCCTGAATTTCTTAATCGCTTTGACGGAGTTATCGTTTTTGAGCCTTTGGGAGAAACTGCTCTTTATACTATTGCCCAGAGAATAAGTGCAAGAATCAACGAAAACTACCAGAACTTGCATAAAATTAAGATTGAGGTTACTGATCAATTCCTCAAAAATCTGGTCCAGCGAGGCTACAGCAGGGAATTTGGCGCTCGCAATCTTGAGCGAACCATTTCTCAAGAAATCGAAAGTAAAGTCGCCAAAATGGTTCTTGAGGGGAGTGTCAAGCCTGGTCAAACAATAGAATTTGGAAAAAATCCTTGACAAAGCCCAATTTGACAGTATAAATTAGATCATTTATAATATGAAAATAAGGTATGGATAAGAAATTGTTGACTTTGGTTGTAGCCTTTTTTGTAACTTTTGTCCTTTTTGGAACAGCTATCATCTTTCAAAAATCTATTACACAGGCAATCCGCGCCACCGAAGAAAACACACCATCTGGGGCAAGTTCTCTAATTTTCGCCTGGCCATTGAAGGAGAAAGCAGATGGGGCAACACAAGTCAAGATTGACGTATTTGTCAGAAGTAAAACAAATAGGCCGATATCCAAAAAAACAGTAAGCGTGACAACTTCGCTCGGAAACGTACAGAAAGTGTCAGACGTGTCAGACAGTGCAGGAAAAACCTCCTTTATAATCACCTCCTCAACCCCGGGAGTCGCTAATCTCTCCGCGACCATCGATAATTCTATTCCTCTGGAAAAAACACTTTCTGTAAAATTTGAATAACAGATAATATATAATCTACTTATGGCTAAAGTTTCAAAAGTAGTTATCCCTGCTGCTGGCTTTGGGACAAGATTTCTGCCACAAACCAAAGCGATGCCTAAGGAGATGTTACCCATCGTGGACAAACCGGTTATTCAATACGTGGTTGAGGAGGCTGTCAACTCCGGAATCAAGGATATCATCATCGTCACCGGCTCCACCAAAAGAGCAATTGAAGATCATTTTGACGATCCTGACGAGGATCTAATAAAAAATCTTGTAGCTGGTAAAAAAGAACATCTGCTTGCGGATATTAAAAGAATTTCCGAGATGGCAAATTATATTTATGTTCGTCAAAAAGGACCTTATGGAAACGGTACGCCTGTTTTGTCAGCCGAGCCCGCAATCGAAAATGAGCCTTTTGCTGTATTATGGGGGGATGAATTTATATATGCAGAGCCGCCAAGATTAGCCCAGATGTTAAAAGTACACGAAAAATTTGGCGGGATTGTCATTTCAGGCGTGAAAATAGAGAAAAAGGAAGATTTGCAAAGATACGGGATAGCTGATCTGGAACTTGTCGAAGGCAATGTCTACAAAATCAAAGAAATAGTCGAGAAACCAGAGCCAGATAAAGCTCCCTCTCAAATTGCAACTCATGGAGCATACATTCTGCCGCCTGAGATTTTTGATGCTTTAAGAAAAATCCAGCCCGGAAAAGGCGGCGAGATCTGGTTGGTAGATGCAATCAATTTGCTAAAGGAACAAGGAGTTCCTCTTTATGCAGTAGAGATAATCGACGGAAAATATTATGATACTGGAGATAAGCTTGAATATATGAAAACAGTTGTTGAGCTGGCCCTTAAGCATCCAGACATCAACGGTGAATTCAAAAAATTCCTTTCCGCTTTAAAAATAGACTGATCTGCCTGCCCCTAGCTTGATAAATGCGCTCATAATTGTTAAACTTTCCTATGAATAAAACAGGCATCAATCAAATCAAAGAACTTTTTGAAGCCGGCTTGCATCTTGGACACAAGAAAAATCGGTTACACCCTAAGGCAAAACGGTTTGTTTATAAGATCGAGAGCGGTGTTTCAATCATCGATCTGACCCTTACAGCCAATCAACTGGATAAAGCCAAATCTTTTTTAAAAAAATGTGCGGAAGGAGAGAAAGTTCTTTTAGTCGTTGCGACGAAAAAAGTCGCTTCGCAATTTACCAAGGATTTGTGCAAAAAGCACAATATTCCCTTTATTACCAATAAATGGCTACCTGGTCTTCTTACTAATTTTGAAACTATCATTAAAAACGTTAAAAAGCTAAAAGAGCTCAAGGAGCAAAAAGAAAGCGGAGAGTGGGAGAAACTTGTCAAACACGAAAGAGTAGCTCAAAATAAACACATTGTGAAGCTGGAAAAGTTTTACGACGGCCTTGTCAATCTTACAAAAAAACCAGATGTTATTTTTATTTTAGATATCAAAAAAGAAAAAAATGCAGCAGTAGAAGCTCAAAAAACGCAAATTCCGGTGGTAGCTGTTACCGATACCAATTCTGATCCGTCACAAGTTGAATATCCGATAGTCGCCAATGACGACTCACCCCTTTCAGTGCAGTTTTTGGTTACTGAAATAATTACTGCCTATACTGACAGTCAGCCAAAAGCATAAAAAATAAAAATTATGGTCGATTACAAAAAACTCAAACAACTTCGTAAGGAAACTGGCGTTTCTTTATCGCTTTGTAAAAAAGCTCTTGAGGAGGCAAAAAATGATATTGCCAAAGCCAGGCAAAAACTGATTCAGTGGGGAGGTTCAAAAGCTGAAGAAAAAGCAGGTCGAGTAACAAAACAAGGTGGAATTTTCAGCTACACTCACCATAATAATAAAATCTCTTCTCTGGTTGAGCTGCAATGTGAAACAGATTTCGTCGCCGAAAACCGGCAGTTTCAAGAGTTGGGTAAGGAACTGGCGATGCAAGTTGCCTCCTCAGGAGCAAATACTCTTGAGGAGCTTTTTGAGCAGGTATATATTAGAGAACCAGAGAAAAAAATTAAAGATCTGCTTAAAGAAGCCGTTCTTAAGTTTGGTGAGAATATAAAAGTAACCAGATTTTTAAGATGGCGTCTAGGAGAGTAAAAAACCTATGGATCCGCTACTTGAGGAGTTTCAAAAGAATATAACCAAAACCATTCAGTCTTTGAGGGAAGACTTGAAGCTTATTCGTACAGGTCGGGCGAGTCCTGCACTGATTGAAGATCTTCTGGTTGAGACTTACGGTGGCCAAACAAAACTCAAACTACTGGAGTTGGCAACGATTACCATAAACGGCCCCACAGACCTGTTGATTGCGCCATTTGACCCCTCGGTTATCGCTGATGTAGAAAAAGCAGTCTTGAAATCTACCTTAGGATTGTCACCCAATGTTCAGGGATCAAAAATTAACATTAAAATTCCCCCTCTATCTCAAGAACAACGTGAAAAAGTAATTAAAGTAATCGGCCAGAAAGTTGAGGAAAAGAAAAATATTATTCGCAATCATAGAGACGATGTAAGACGAAAAATCAAACTCCAGCTTGAGCAAAAAACAATCAGCGAAGATGATAAATTTCGCACAGAAAAAGAAGTTGATGACATCGCTCATAAGAATATAGAAGAGCTGCAGCGAATCAAAGAGACAAAAGAAAAGGAAATAATGGAAGTATAAATATGGAAATCGTAGTTTTTGTACTCATCCTGGCACTACTTGTTTTAGTCCACGAATTTGGCCATTTTCTGGCAGCCAAGAAAAGCGGCGTAAAGGTTGAAGAATTCGGATTTGGATTTCCACCCAGGCTGTTTGGGATTAAAAAAGGGGAGACTCTCTACAGCGTAAATCTCATTCCCTTAGGCGGATTTGTCAGAGTATACGGTGAGGAATATCACGACACTGATAAGAAAATCGATAAGCGCTTAAGAAATAGAGCTTTTGTTTATAAAAAGCCTTGGCAAAAGAGCGTAATCATCATCTCGGGAATACTTGGTAATTTTCTCTTAGGTTGGGTTTTAATCTCTTTTTTATTCACACAAGGCGTCCCTACTCCAACGGATCAGGTAATCGTGAAACAAGTTCGATCCGACACACCGGCAAAGCGCAGCGGTTTCCAATCCGGGGATATAATAACAAAAATCCAAATCCACGGAAAAATTTATCGATTAACCTCATCCTCTGATTTGATCAAATACAGCAAAGAGTTTGCCGGAGAGGAGGTCGGCGTTACTGTAGTAAGAAATAATAAAGCGCTCTTTCTTCAAACCATGCCTAGAAAAAACCCTCCTGCAGGTGAAGGCCCCTTGGGAATTATTGTAACTTCCTTTATTGACAAAAAATATGTCTGGTATGAGGCTCCTTTTTATGGACTTATAGAAGCGTTCAATATTACCAAAGCAATTGTTGTTCAACTTTCCAAAACCATATTCCAGTTGGCAACACTAAAAAAGCCTGATGTTGAAGTAGCAGGCCCCATCGGAATAGCCCAATATACCGGCCAGGCTATCAAGTTCGGCAATAACGCGGTACTTGAACTTGTTGCCCTTTTATCTCTCAATCTTGCAGTAATTAATATCCTGCCTTTTCCTGCACTTGACGGAGGAAGATTGGTGTTTGTGGTTTATGAGTGGGTTACCAGACGCCGAGTCAATAAAAAAGTTGAGCGTTATACCAATCTGGTGGGGATAATCCTGCTTCTTTCTCTGGCCGTTGTTATCTCGATTAATGATATTATTAAAATATATAAATGAACCCAGTTGCCGGTCATAAATATCGCAATATTACAATTTCAGGTAAATACGCCACAGGGACTACCACGCTGGCTAAAAACCTCGTGGGGGTACTCAAGTGGAAACATTTCAATATTGGAGAATTACAAAGGCGCTATGATCGTGGGCACGGAAGAAATGAAAATAAACAGGGAGCTCTTGATCGTCCAGACGAGCACGAAAGAGAGATGGACGAGATGACAAAAAAAATGCTTGCTAAGGAAAATCATCTTATTTATGAAGCCTGGCTGGGGGGATTCATGGCCAAAGATATTCCTGGGATTTTAAAGATTCTGCTTATCTGTTCTGATGAAGCAGTCCTCATTGACCGTGTTGCAAATAGAGACGGTGTTTCGGTCGAGGAGGCAAAAGGCAATATTAGGCAGCGCGAAGAGGAGAATGAAATTAAATGGAAAAAACTTTACGGGAATTACGATTTTTGGAGTCCAAAGTATTATGATTTAGTGATCGATACATACTCCTCAGGTCAAATGGAAACTATGGGGAAGGTCCTTGACAAACTAAATTCCAAAAAATAATTATATGCTTTACTCGGATCTTTTTGGCAAAACAACCAAAGACTATCCCAAAGACGAAGTCTCCACAAATGCTAAATATCTTCTAAAGGCGGGTTACATCGATAAACTCATGTCCGGTTCCTATACTCTTCTTACGCTTGGTCGGCTGGTTGAGAAAAAAATTGAAAATATAATCCGTGAGGAAATGAATGCAATTGAAGCTCAGGAAATTCTGATGCCTCTTCTTCACCCAAAAAGTATCTGGAATGAAACAGGCCGTTGGGATAGTGCAGCGCAAATAATGTTTCAGTTTGAAAAAGACGGAAAAGAGTATGCGCTATCTTTTACACATGAGGAGATTGTTATGGATCTTATGCGAAAGCATGCCTCAAGTTATAGAGATCTGCCGATTAAGCTTTACCATTTTTCGACCAAGTTCAGGGACGAACCGCGGGCTAAATCAGGAATTTTAAGAGGCCGTGAATTTTTGATGAAAGATCTTTATAGTGCTCATCTTAGTCATGAGGATATGATGAAGTATTATCAAAAAGTCTCAGACTGTTATCTTAAGATTTTCACCAGACTTGATCTTAAAGCAAAAATTGTTGAGGCCGGCGGAGGCGTATTCACCGACCAGATTACGCATGAATTTCAGGTTTTGACTGAAGCGGGTGAGGATACAATCTATTATTGCAGCAAATGTGATTTTGCTCAAAATAAGGAGCTTTTCAAAGGAATTGAAAATAATACTTGCCCCCGTTGCAAAAAGGGGAAGATCAAAAGTTCAAAATCGATAGAGGTCGGCAACATTTTCCCGTTGGGGACTAGGTATGCGGAAAAAATGAGAGTATTTTTCTCACATTTAGACGGAAAAAAATATCCTCTGTGGCTGGCAAGCTACGGTATCGGCATAACGCGCACTCTTGGGGCAATTGTGGAAGTGTTTCATGATGAAAAAGGTATCATCTGGCCAGAGTCGGTCTCGCCTTACAAGTTCCATCTGGTGGGACTTGATCTAAATGATCAAGCGGTAAGAAGAAATGCAGTACAGCTTTATCAACAGATGAGAAGACATGGGATAGAAGTGCTTTTTGACGATCGTGAATCAGTATCTGCGGGTGAGAAGCTGGGAGATGCTGATCTCATTGGTGCACCTTATAGATTAGTCGTTTCAAAAAAAACCGCAAACAAAGTTGAATATAAAAAAAGGAGAAATGAGGAAACAAAAATCATCTCACAAGATGAAGTTTTAAAAATGGTATGACCCCCGCAAAAACTATTGTTGCTCACGTGTCTGTTGATCTTGATGCCATCTCCAGCGCTTGGCTCCTTAAAAAGTTTCGGCCTGGCTGGAGGGAGGCGCAGCTGAAGTTTGTACCTGCAGGAGGCACGCTTGATGACAAACCAGCGGACTCGAACCCTGACATTGCCCATGTTGATACGGGTTTGGGTATGTTTGACCATCACCAGATCGAAGACAGAAATTTATGTGCCGCCAAAAGGGTTTTCGACTTTCTAGTCAATAAAAAACATATCAAATCTCATGATCTTGAACCGCTTTCTAGAATGGTTGATTTTATCGTCCAAATTGATAATTTTAAAGAACTCTTCTTTCCTAATCCAACCTCAGATATCTATGATTTTTCCCTTCATCAAGTTATTGAAGGATTAAAAGGAGTAATAACCACCGATCAAGAAAGATGTGAACTGGGTTTTAAACTGCTTGATGGTGTCTTGCAGATATTTAAAAATAAGCTCAGAGCTGAGGAGGAGATAGCGCGGGGACTAATTTTTGACTCTCATTGGGGCAAATCACTCGGAATTGAAACGCGCAATGAAGAAGCTTTGAGATTTGCGCTTCTTTCAGGGTATGACCTTGTTGCAAGAAAAGACCCAGAACGGGGAAACGTACGAATCAAGTCTAAGCCCGATGAAAAACTCGATCTCACACCCCTTTATAACAAGCTCAGGCAAGCCGATCCGAAGGCTACATGGTTTTTGCACATCTCAAAAAATATGCTTTTAAATGGTTCTTCCAAAAATCCCAACGCTGTAGCCTCGTCCCTTTCCCTGCAAAAAGTGATTGAAATAATCAAAGAAATCTAATACAATTGTCTCATCCTTTATTTCTTCCGTTTAAAAATTGTCTGTAATGAAGGATGTAAATAAAATGGTCGTCATGACAAAGAGAAAAGGAGAAACAAAAGACGCTCTTTTTAGGAAATTTAGTAAAGCGTTTGTGGAAGAAAACGTTGTCGAGGAAGTACGCAGAAAACTTTTCTATAAAAAACCATCGCTGCTGCGCAAGGAAAAGGAAAAGGAGAGAATGCAAAAAGGAAGGAGATAAATAACATGATTAATATCGTTTCTTCATCGCGCTACAAGATCAGTAAAAAAAAATTAAGACCATCCATTTTAAAACTTTTACTTCAACATGGTCTCAGTGACAATTACACAGTCAACCTGGCTTTTGTCGGGAAAAATAAAATGAAAGATATCAGTAATAAATACAAGCAGGAGGATATTGCTTTACCGATTCTTACTTTTCTTTACAATGATAAGGAAAGCGAAGGAAGATTGTTAGGGGAAATTTTAATTTGCTACCCTCAGGCGGTTCTTCTGGCTGCCGAGCGAGGAAAAAGAGTCGATGATGTTATACTGAACCTTGTTGATCATGGAATAAAAAACTTGACTCAAAAACTTTAAAATTTAATTGCTTTTTTTGTGTTTTATCTTAAATATAGGCCACACACCATTGAGGAACTGGATAATACAAATGTCAAAGACGAGCTCACAAAGATTCTGCAGTCTCCCAATGTTCCGCATGCGCTTCTTTTTGTAGGTCAAAAAGGAACAGGAAAAACATCTGCTGCCAGAATTTTGGCAAAAGCAGTAAACTGCAAGAAAAATAGATTTGGTGTGGAAAAGGCCAGTAATATTGAACCCTGCAACAGCTGCGTAAGCTGCAAATCAATCGATAAGGGTTATTCTGTCGACATTGTTGAAATGGACGCAGCTTCAAATAGAGGGATAGACGAAGTCAGAAGCCTGATTAAGGAATCTGCTTTTCTTCCAATGAACAACAGATATCGAGTTTTTATTATTGATGAGGCGCATATGATTACTCATGACGCTTTTAACGCGCTTTTGAAAACTCTAGAAGAACCTCCTCAATCAGTAATTTTTATCCTTGCAACTACTAATATGGAAAAGGTCCCCAAAACTATCCGTTCCCGTTGTTTTGCAATTAATTTCGGACGCGCAAAAAAGGTCGATTTACTACATATGCTCAAAAGAATTTCCCAGGAAGAGAAAATTAAAGTTGATGAAAATCTCTTAAAGCTCATTGCTAAACATTCAGATCACTCTTTCCGTGATGCCACAAAAATGCTCGAGGAGCTTTCAATCCAGAATAAACTTACACTTGATGAAGGCAAAAAGTTTTTAGGTATTCTGGCTAAAGAGAATCTGCTTGAAATAATCAAAAAAGACGATCTTAAAAAATCTCTGCAGTGGATCGAGGAGTTTGCACAGGCAGGTGGAGACTTTAAGCATCTTAATGAACAACTATTGGATGAGCTGCGCAAACTTCTGCTTGTCAAAAATAAGATAGAGGTAGAAGATCAGGATGTTGATGTGGATTTCTCACTTAAGGAGATTTCTAGTCTGATTCGTCTGATCAACGAAGCTTATAATAACTTAAAAATTTCACCAATTGAATCTCTTCCGCTTGAGATTGCCGTTGTAGATTTTTATAATAGTAGGAGAGTTAAAAATTAGATTTTTTATGTTTAATCCGCTTAAAGGACTTGGAGATTTGGCAAAATTGCAGAAAGTTCAAAAAGCTTTGCAAAATGAAGAAATGGTTATAGAGAAAAACGGCGTCAGAATTGTGATGCGCGGCGATCAGCAGATAAGGGAAGTTGAGATCGACGGCGTGGTTGAAAATAGAATAACCGAAGCGATCAATGAAGCTGTCAAACAAACTCAAGAGCACGCAGCAAAAAAACTTCTTGAAATGTCCAAAGAAGAATAATATGGTTAAACTTTTCTCCGGAACAAACAGCTTCGATATGGCCAAAAAGGTCGCAAAGCATTCTGCCAGTCCACTTGCCAAGGCAGAAGTTATCAGATTTGAAAATTCTGAAGCCAGAGTAAGAATCATTGATCAGGTCAAAGACCAAGTTTGCGCTGTAGTCCAAACAACTTCCAATCCAACCGACCCAAGCATTATGGAGCTTCTTTTTTTCTGTGATGCCCTAAAGCGTACGGGGGCAAAGAAGGTAATTGCGATTATTCCTTATTTTGGTTATGCTCGACAAAACATCCAGCATAGGGAAGGCGAAGATGTTTCTGCTCACATCGTCATCAAGCTCTTGGAGGCTGTTGGATTTGATGAGGTGTGGACATTTGACCTCCATGATGAGGGGACTCAGGGTATTTTTTCAGTCCCCTTAAAACATTTTTCTGCGCTTCCTCTGCTGGCTGATGCGGCAAGAGCTTATCTTCAAAATACAAGTGATGTGGTTATTGCCTCACCTGATCAGGGTGGAGTTGAGCGGGGAAGAATATTTTCAGAAGTTTTTTCAGGTAGCAGAAGGGAAGAACTTGTCGTTATAGAAAAAAAGCGCGATTTAGAGCATATCCACAAAAGCGAGGCTATAAGAATTTACGGTGATGTTAAAAATAAAACTGTGATTTTGGTTGATGATATTGTGACTTTGGGGGGGACGCTTCTTAATGCAGCCGAGCTTTGTCTCAAAAAAGGCGCAAAACGCATAGTTTCCGCAGTCATCCATCATGATTTTGCAGGCGGTGTCTGGCGAAGAATTCAAGATTCTCAAATTGAAAAGTTTTTTACCACAGATTCTATTTTTTTGCCAGAAGAGCAAAAGTTCCCCAAACTGCAAGAAGTCTCCATAGCTTCCCTTATTGCCAAAGAGTTAAAAAAAATGTAAATCATTACTTTAAAACTCGCTGCGGCCTTCGATTGATTTCTTTAATGTCATGTAGTCGGCATACTCCAGATTTGCGCCCATCGGTAACCCGTAAGCGAGCCTGGTGATTTTGAATTTTTTACCATTTTTCCTCTGTACTTCTACTAGCTTATTTTTAATATACATGGCTGTTGCCTCTCCTTCTGTATCCAGATTTGTCGCCAGAATTATTTCTCTCACCGGTTCCTCATCAATTCTTTCAAGCAATTTTTTAATATAAATATCATCTGGCCCGATGTTGTTTAGGGGGTCAATTTTCCCGTGGAGAATATGGTATGCCCCCTGATAAATATTGCCTATCTCAAAAGACAGAAGGTCGATAACGTCCTCGACGACGACAATGACTCCTCTGTCTCTTTGAGAATCTTGGCAGATATGACATAAAGTCTCTTCGGTCAGATTCATACAGATGGAACAAAATTTTGTTTTACTTTTCAAGCTTCTGATGTGCTCTGCAAACTCCTTAAGATCCTGCTCTGGCATTCTCAAGAAATAAAAAGCCAGACGATTGGCCGTCTTTTCGCCGATTCCAGGCAAGCGCTGCAGAAAAAAAGCAATCTGTTTTAAACGCGGGGGAAGTCCTGCCATAATCCTAATTATAGCTGAATGGCATCGACGATGAGTAGTGGTTTTCGCCCTCTTTCCTGAAAGAAAAAATTCTCAAGATTAATAATTACTTCTTGTTTAATATTATTTATGTTGATTACTTTACCACCTGGTTTCATCACTTTCTCAATTACTGCCTCCGCCCTCCTAAACATTTCTTCCTCATTTTTCTCATAAACAAACCCTCGAGAAATAATTTTGGGTTTAGTGATAAGTTTTCCTTGATTGTCAACGATCAAAACAGCAACCAGTATCCCTTCTGCAGATAAAGTTTTCCTGTCCCTAAGAACGACATTCCCGACATCACCGACTCCATACGCATCCACATAAATATTTTTTGTTTCGATGACTTGCCCTCGTCTTGCTCCGGTTTTTGTAAACCACACAGTTTCTCCCTCATCCAGCAGAAAAACTGCCTCTTGCCGGTAGCCTAAAGCAAGCGTCAATTGTTGATACTGACGTTGGTGACGGATTGTACCTCCGATTGGGATAAAATATTTCGGATTTGTAAAGCGAATAAGAAATTTTAGATCTTCCTGGTTACCGTGACCCGAGGCATGAAGTTGCTCCTGAATATCCGAGTAAACAACCTCTGCCCCGAGCAGCGACAACTCCTCAATTAAAGAATAGACTTCGCTCTCATTGCCCGGAATTGGGTCTGATGAAAAGACAATCTTGTCTCCCGGCTTTATTTTTATATATTTATTTCTGTTACTTGCTAGTTTGGAAAGAGCCGAGTTATACTGACCTTGTGATCCTGCTACAATGAGACAAACTTTATTTGGGGGCACTTTCATGATCTTATCTTCTTTGAGGACTTGGTCGTATTTTAAAGGTAAGTAAGCAATTTCAGAAGCAAGTTGTGTGTTTTCTCTCATTGATCTGCCCAGAAATGCAATTTTACGGTTGAATTTGAGGGCTGCCTCTGCGCACTGTCTGATACGGGAAATGTTTGATGAGAAGGTGGTCATGATGAATTTTCCTTTGGTCTTGCGCATCTCATCTTCAAATGTTTCCCCAACAATCCCTTCAGACAGTGTCAACCCAGGGGTTTCTGCTCCCAAACAGTCAGAAAGAAGACATAATACCCCCTCTTGAGAAAGATGGGTAATTTTGAAAAAATCGGGAGATTTACCATAGGGAGGTGTCAAATCCAGTTTGAAATCTGTACCGTGATACAAATTGCCAACTGGAGTTTTAATAAAAATGTGCAGTGTATCGGGGATGGAATGGGTGATATTAATAAACTGGACCTTAAATTCACCGAATTGGTATTCTTTGTTATAGTCTATTTGAGAGATGTCAACGCTCCCACCTGCTTCTTTAAATTTACTTTTGACAAATGCTGCTGTAAGCTTTCCCGTTAAAACCGGGGGGCTCCCAAGATCACGATAATGATAGGGAAGAGCAGAGGTGTGATCTTCGTGACCGTGACTTAAGATTATTGCCCGTATTTTATCAACTTTGTCTTTGAGATAAGAAATGTCTGGAATGACGAAATCTACTCCTAATGTCTTATCTTGGGGAAAACCGATACCGCAATCGACGATCAGGATATCTTTGAGCGCATCTCCCTGATAAAGCTCATAGAGATACATGTTTTTGGTCACACCGACAACACCGCCTAAGGGAACGAAACGAAGCTTAAAATCATCCATTTAAATAGTATAGAGTATTTAGGAGAAAGTATAAAGTCTTTCAATTATAATGAATTTATGGCCAAAAAAAAGACTGTTCTTTCGGATTCTTTTGAGCAGGTGGTGGAACTTGGACAAGGAGCTGCCAAAAAAACGGCAAAGTCGGTGAAAAATATAGTCCAAGACGTCGCAAGTGCAAAGAGTCTTGAGAAAGTGGTGGTGGCAGAAGGAGAAGCTGCTCAAGAAAAAACTAACGGTCAAAATCATACTCCGCTTAATATAGATCATCTTAACCAAAAATATCAAGAACAAGATAAGCAGAAAGAAGCTGCGCTCAAAGTGCGCTTATTTCAATTAAGCAGGCAGGAAGAAGAAAAAGTCAACGTTCAACGAAAACAGAAAGAGCAACAAAAAAAGACGTTCGAACTTTCCGAAGAAGAGGAAAAAAAGAAGAAGGAGGAGGAAAGAAAAAAACAACAAGAGGAGGGTGCGTTGCCAAGAGGAAAACAGCGCCGGAGCATTTTCTCCCCAAAGAAAAAAGCCTCTGAACAACATCCTGAGATACGGCCGGCAACGGGTAAGCAGTGAGTGTGTCGGGGTGGGGGGAATTGAACCCCCTGCCTCGCGGTCCCGAACCGCGCATTCTACCGATGAACTACACCCCGTACATAAAAACTTATTATAACAAGAGAGAGAACTTTTGAATCGATCGTGTTAGAATAATTCTAATGAATCTTTATAACACACTTTCTGACAAAATTGAACTTTTGGAACCTGTTAATCCTCCTGAAGTGACATTCTACTCCTGCGGGCCCACTGTTTATGATTATACACATATCGGCCACGTAAGATCGTATGTCAACAACGACTCATTGAAACGGGCTCTTTTGTATTTGGGCTACTCTGTAAATCATGTCATGAATATTACCGATGTCGGCCATTTGACCGGAGACGATGATAGCGGAGAAGACAAACTCGAGAAAGGTGCCAAGAGAATCGGAAAAACAGTCTGGGAAGTCGCAATATTTTACACTGACTTTTTCATGAAAACAATAAAAGCGTTCAACATAATGCTCCCCAACTCCATTATCAAAGCAACTGATCACATCAAAGAAATGATCAAACTCATTCGCCAATTAGAAGAGGGAGGATTTATCTACCAAACAGAAGAAGCTGTCTATTTTGATACTTCTAAGTTCAAAAACTACGGCAAACTTTCCGGACAAAAACTTGAGGAAAAAAAACAGAAAGTCAGACAAGACGTTCAACTTGACCCAAAAAAACGAAATCCAGTGGATTTTGTAGTCTGGTTTAAAAAAGTTGGCAGATTTGCCGACCATCAGATGCACTGGCCGTCACCCTGGGGGGAGGGTTTTCCAGGCTGGCATATTGAATGCTCAGCAATCAGTATGAATTATCTTGGGGAAACCATCGATATCCACAGTGGAGGTGTGGATCATATCCCGGTTCATCACGAAAACGAAATCGCTCAATCAGAAGGAGCCACCGGAAAACCGTTCGTTCGCTTTTGGTTTCACAACGAATTTCTGCTCGTTGACAGCCAAAAAATGAGTAAATCGTTAAATAATTTTTATACAATAGCAGATCTTGAAAGGGAGAAAATTGATCCTTTGGCTCTTCGTCTTTTATTTTTACAAACCCATTATCGCCAACAGATGAACTTCACTTGGGAATCTGCTCAAGCGGCAAAGGAAGCATACAATAAACTAAAAGAGCAGGCCCTCTCACTCAGGAATCAGACACAACGCACAGAATTACCCCAAGAGAAGCTTGGCCAAATTGATGATTTGAGAGGCCGATTTAGACAAGCTCTTGAAAATGATCTGCAAATGCCTCAAGCTGTCGCGGTAATGTGGGAAATGCTCAAATCCAGTATCCTGTCAATTGACAAATTGGATCTTCTATTTGAGTTTGATAAAGTTCTTGGCCTAAATCTATCAACTGTCGAGGAAGAAAAGATTCCCGAAGAAATACAGCAACTTGCTGAGGAACGAGAAAGGGCAAGACAAGAAAACAATTTCGCCAAAGCAGATGAGCTGCGAAAAATTATTGAACAGAGAGGTTATAGCATCAAAGATATGGATCAAGGATATAAAATTAAACAAAAACCTTGAGTTTTTTTTTCTGCCAGAATTCATCTTGGCGACAAAGCTTTCTCATATCATCCGGGTCTTTGAGAATATATTTTATTGCCTCCTCCAGAAAAATGGTATTTTGTGAACCTTTTACCAAAACTAAAGCTTTCTCAGGCAGATGATCTTTCAAATATTGTCCTGCTTTCCTTGAGTCGGAAAACCACTTCACCTCTCTCAAATACTTTTGAAGTCTTGGAACAACGTATTTTTGAGTCAAGGGTCCCACGCAGTAGAGATAATCTACGATTCCGGGAATGTGTTCCGAAACTTCCTTGTGTTCTGATTCCGCTCGTCCACCAAGCTCCCGCATATCACCAAAAAGGAAAACAGTGGGGCGCTTTTCCTCGAGTTTTAATTTTTCAAGCAGTGAAAGAAAAACCAGGACTGGGCTCTTGGAGGCATTATATGAAGAATCGATGATTATCGAATCTTTAATTCCTCCAAATAGTGAAGATCGCCCTTCAGGAAGTTCATAATTGTTGACCAGTGATTTGACCATCTGGTCCTCAGTCAATCCAATGGAAGAACCGACAAGTAGGGTGGATGCAAAAGTTTCCTCATACACTTGCGGCATAAGATAATCTTTAAAGACTAGTTTAATTTTTTTATTATTCTCCTTCAGCTGAAAACGGAAAGTCGAACCCCTCAAACTGACATCGAAATTTGTGAAAGAGACTGCGCTCTCTTCGCTTTTTCCAAATGAAATAAACTGTCTATCTCCTGCCGAGGGTGAGTTTTTAAATGCATTTACAACAGTTTTTACATACTCGTTGCTGGCGTTAAAAATAACAGTTTTGCATTTCTCATTCTTGGTAATAAGTTTTCCCTTCTCCTCAGCTATACTTTTTAAAATCAAATCCATTTTTTCCTTTGCAGACAGTTTTGTATTCTCTAAAATATTTGGAATGGATTTTTCAAATTGCAATGTGTGGACCGGGTGAACATTCAGAAAAACGCAGATCTGCGGTTTTACAATTGTTAGAAGGTATTCCATATTCCTTGGGGGATCGGGTTCATCAACTCCCATCTCAACAATCAAATATTTTGTTTTTCTAAGATACATTAAGCTAAATGGAGTAGAGAATAATAACCGCAACCAATCTAAAAGGGAGTTTGTTTTTACTGAAAGTCCCAAGACTCCAAGCGGAATCCCGATTTCTGAATTACCTTTTTTTACCATTTTTGTCGGGAAATGATCTTTGATCATTAAATAAATTGCGTGGTGGGTTGAAGTTTTACCCACAGATCCGGTGATCCCAATTACCGTGGGTCTATGAATAAATAAAGAGATTTTTGCAAAAAATCGAAGATAATATAGGACAAATAGATAAATAGACTTGCGCATTGCTTTTATTATACAACAGGCTAAAACGTCGTACAAAAAATGCACTTGTAAAAATAAAAAAGATTGTGATATAATTTTCTTTAACTAATATGAAAAAGAGCGTTTTATCAGTCCAGATGATCCTTATTGACCTTGCCACGTAGGCGGGAAGATTATTGACTGATAATCAATTAAAAAGTTCCCGCCGAAAGGCGGGTTTTTTAGTTATAAATAAAAATGGAAAGAGAACAAGGAATATTTTCTGGAAATGGATTCCATTCTGAACCTTTTGCAGAGTTATCATTAGCAGATTATATAAAAGCTGAAATACCAACTTTATGGGACAGGATGGATCAAATGAATTTAACCGGAGGAGCGAGTATGGTTCATATTAAAACTGCTTTGCCTTTTGCTACTTCAGCTTTCGTTGAACAGACTTTAGGAAAGAATTTACCCAGAGTTCTAGCAGAAGAGCAAATTTTACTACTTGTAGTTACCTATAGATTTAGAGAAATGGTTCATACTCCGAGAGAAGGAGAAGTCGTTTCAAAAACTACAAAACAAGAATATAAACAAATTAAGGTAGGCCGAACACGGCTCCCGACTAAAAAAACTTAAATATGTTTAACGAATTTCTGTTTATATTTTTTATATTTATCTTCGCCTTATTTTTTTTCGAAGTATAAAGTTACGATAGATGTGATTGTCTGCGTACCTGGTTCGACAATCGGAGCGCCTCCAGAAGGAGCGCTCATTACATCTGCCGTTTTGAAAATCGGATTTGGTTCACCGGGTGAAGATTCAATAATGTTAGTTACTTTACCTAGTCTAATTCCCAAAGTTTTTGCCAGCTTCTCAGCTTGATCTTTGGCGTTTGAAATTGCTTTATTTCGCGCCTCTTCACGATACTTGTTAGGATCGTCTATGCTAAAGGAGACTCCCTGTATCTCGTTTGCACCCGCCTTTGTCGCAGCCTCCAGCGCTTGTGGGACTAGTGCAGCATTTTTCAAAGTTATGGTGATTGTGGCGTTTCCGCTGTAACCGCTAATCGTCTGGGTGGCTTCGGGTCGAGAAGAATAAGTCGGATTAATCGAATAGTTTGAGGTTTTAATATCTCCCGCATTAACTCCCAAGCTCTTCATGGCCTGAATTAGTTTATTATTAGTCTGATTAATTGATTTTTGTGCCTCCTCGGCAGTTGAGGCATTTTGTACCGTAATTCCAACATTGATTAATGCTTTATCCGGCACAACGTCTATCTTTCCTTCCCCAACTACCGAAAGCTCAGAAGACTTGTTGTAGTTGGTTATTGTAAGTGGATAGGAGATGTCAAAGCTTTTGACTAAAAGTAGAAAAACAAATAAAGCAACAACTATAGAAAGAGTGTTTTTAAAACTAAAGTACATACAATAAGATTATATATCTATTGAATTTTTTTTAAAAGCCTCAAAATTTGCGCAGGTTCCTTAACCAAAAAATCAGGCTTTAATTTCCGAAGAGAATCAATATAATTGAAACCCCATGTAACTGAGATCATTTGTATTCCCACACTTCTTGTGGCGTCTATGTCTCTCACTTCATCTCCTATATAAATGACCTCTTTTTTCCCCAAATTGTTTTCATTGAGAAAGCGGCTTATCAGTTTGGCTTTCTCCAGAATATTGGGTTCGCATTTAACATAGTCAAATACTTCCAATTCATGATATGCTAAAAATTTATCAACAGTTTTTTTTAGATTGGAAGTCAAAATTGCCAACTTGAATCCGTTGACCTTCAAATCCTCAATCAGTTTTTTGATGCCGGGAAAGATTTTTATTTTTTCCGCCTCTCGATACAAATCTTCCCTCACGGTTTTTATAAGAGCGGGAATTTTCCAGACCGGAAACGTAAAATGAGTGACAAGCTGCAAGATATTCATCTCGCGCAGATTCCTCAACTCTTCTTGAGAAATCGACGGATAACCTTCTTTTTTTAAATATTTATTGGCAATTTTTACGGCAGGCTTCAAAGTATCCGCAATTGTGCCGTCAAAGTCAAATAAAACAATTTTTTTCATAAATCATTTTTGGTAAATCCTGATGACCGGATGATCAAAAACGCTCCATGTCTCCTCGGCGCGCTCGTCAGGAAATTTTAGCAAAGTCTGTCCTAAAAAAGAAATCTCGGGATAAGCTGTAAATTCGGCAACCTTGTTAAATCCCAAACTGCCGGAAAACAATTTACTGTAGTAATCGCTTAATAAGGGATACTTTTCTTTTGGATGGTTCATGAAAATCCTTCGCGAGGGGATAAAAATATAGTCTGCTTTTTGTAGATCCTGTTTGAGCTCCTGTTGCAACCCTCTATCCGTATCCAAGTCGTAAAAATTAAAGGAGATTATTTTGTCATTATTAGGATTTGTGACAGGAATATCTACAACGTTTGCGGTTTCCGACAGAATAATGGAATTTTTGCGGATATTCCCGTTAATCCAATCCGAGGCAGTAAAACGCACGTCTTGGTGTGCGTAAACAGACAGATAAGCCATTCCGGGAATAATAAACGAAAATGTAATAACTAAGATTAAGCAGTAATAGCCAAGATGCAAAAAATTTTTAGTACTCATCTTTTGCTCCTCAATTTTTGATTTTTCATTTAAGTTTTCATTGACCGTGTTGAAAAGCCAACCAGAAAATCTGATAAGCGTCAAAACAGCAATAACTATTATTAAAGGCATCGCCGGCGCCATAAATCGACTCCATTTGGCATATAAAAAGGCATTGGACAAAAAGTAAATAAGAAAACTGAAACGCAACAGATTCTCTTGTCTACCAATTGGCAAAACAAAAAATCCGAGGATGAATGAGAGAAGAATCGGCCAACCAAGCGCGTAAGGAAATATTTTCACAAATTGAAACAGTATCGGAATAGTTCCAGCAAATTGTCGGGTGTAAAAAACTGGCAAAGTTCCCAAGGCAACTGCCGATTCGTAACTTAAAGTCCCTATAAACTCATTAAATGAAATTAAATTATGTGGAGAGAAGAAAACTCCGACTAGCATGGATAATAGAAAATAAAGAGACAGCGATTTAAATATTTCGTAGAACTTGTTTCTGTGATAATAAATAATCGTGGCAACGGGTGGCGCCATGAAAATAAGGGCTGATGCTTTGGTTGCCAGGGCAAGTCCGGAGACAATTGAGGCTATTAATAAAAAGTGTTTGGGAGTAATCTTTTTTCTCATCAATAAAAGCGATTCATAGACAAGCCAAATATAAAACAGCATCAACAATGACTCTGTCGTACCAAAATGCGCAAACTGAATCAAAGCGGGAGAGAAAACAACAGCCAAAAACGGGATAAATAGTGACAGACTGCCGCTTTCAGTATAATTTAAGATCTGCACAATTTTCACCACAAAATAAGCCATCATAACTGACGCAGCAGCCGAAACAATTCGCAAAGCAAGAGCTGCATCTTTAAAAGAAATATCAGAAAGTGCGCTTGGGGAGAAAAATCGAAGTATGTACGCCATACCGTATCCCAGATAAAGAGGAAATTGTCCATAGGCAAAAAAGTGCGGATTGAAGCAGTCCTTTAGATCAAAGAGTTTGCAGTGCAATTGCGCAATAGCCTGAGCCATATTCCTCTCATCTGGATGAAAAGGATAGGGGAGCCCCCATGATAAATTAGCAAACCGGGTATAAAAGAGGGATATAACTAGCAAAAAGAAAATTATACGCTTGATTTTTTTCACGCTTAATATTATCATATGATTTGTTTTTATGACCCGGTACGAATTTGTCTTTCTTCTCAACGACGTAGAAGAAATAAAAAATATAAAAGAAATGGTCAAATCTACTTCAGGAAAGCTTCTTGAAGAAAAAAATTGGGGGGAAAAAACCCTGGCTTATCCTATTGCCAAAAATAGCAGTGCAAATTTTTATGAATGGCTGCTTGAAATAGGCACTGAGGCAATTGCAGATTTCAAGAAAAAACTGAATTTTAACGAAAAAATCATCCGTTATTTATTATTAAAGTCCGATAATTAATTCATATGGCAGCGCGTTCTTTAAATAGAGCAATAATTCTTGGTAATTTGACACGTGATCCAGAGCTGAAATATACTCCGGCAGGCGCCCCGGTCTGTACTTTTGGAGTCGCAACGAACCGATCATGGACTACAGCTGAAGGACAAACCAAAGAAGACACACAATATCATCGCATAGTTGCTTGGAATAAGTTAGCAGAACTTTGCAGCAAACTTCTAACAAAAGGAAGGAAAGTTTATCTCGAAGGAAGATTGGCGTATCGCTCCTTTACGGGCAAAGACGGACAGCAACGCAACATCACTGAAATTATACTTGATGATTTTATCGTTTTTGGAGACGGCAGGAGAGTTTCAAGCGTTGATGAGACGGAGAGCCCTCCCATGGAGGCGGAAGATGTTCTGAATCCAAAAGTCGAGGCCGAAGAAAAAGATATTGCTAAGAAAAAGAAAAAATCCAAGAAAGATGATCAAGAAGAAATAGTTGACCCCGACGACATCCCCTTTTAAAATTTCTAATTTTTAATGAACAGGTGTTTTTTTTGTCAATATCGTATTAAGCCAAGTTTTAAAGACATAGATAATTTGGAGAAGTTTATCTCCCCGCGAAAGAAAATACTCGGTCGCGAGAAAACAAATGTCTGTGCAAGGCACCAACGGGAGATGACCAAGCAGATCAAATATGCGCGTTACTTGGGCCTGCTACCCTACGTTTCCTACCAAGGCACGAAGTGATATAATGAAAGAATGACTATCACTTTTCAAATTTCCTCATCCGACGAGCTTCTGCTCACATCCGGGCAGGAAGTTGACTTTAAAACCCCTTTGACTAAACAAGTCTACACTCATGATGTCAAAGTCAATATAGCTCAAAAACTTAAGATTCCCCCACAAAATATTTTTATTCACCTGACCAAAGTCGTAGGCGAAGAAGTCAAAAAAGATGAAATTCTAGCTAAAAAAAAGACTATCCTTTCTGAGAAAAAATACCGCAGCGAGCATACTGGCGTAATCAAGGAAATCAATCACGAGGAAGGTTCCTTGTTGATAAGTACAAAAATAAAGAAAGAAAAGATTAGCTATTGCTATTTCAAGGGGGAAGTAGAAGAAGTGAAAAAAAATGAAGTAACTCTTAAAGTCAACAAGGCCAAAGTATTTCAGGCAAAAAATATATCTGATGATTTTGGCGGGGGAGTGCTTTTTACGGAAAAGCCCACGCAGGAAAGATTGACTGAAGAAGATGTTGCAGGCAAAGTGTTATTTACCGATACAATTAAATCTTATAATAATGTAAAATTTGAAGTTATGGGAATTTTAGGTTTTGTAACAGTTGGAGAGCTGGTGATTACATCAACTACTCCATACGCAAGTTTAAAATCGCAGGCAGACTTGGATGAGATAAGAGAATTAGGCTATCCGTATTGCCTTGCCTCCAAGAAAAACAGTTTAATCTATCTCTATCAATGAAAAGCGGCAAAAACACAAATATATTGGTAGTGCTTTCTGTAGCCATATTTTTATTTGGTATTGGTTTTAAACTAGGTGAAAATAACGCCCTGCATGGCACATCTCCTAAAACCTCATATAATCTTATCAATACTTCTCCCGGGGCGTTTCAAACTACCAAAAACATTGATTTTTCTATTTTCTGGGATGTGTGGAGTAAACTGCAGGAGAAGTTTGTCAACAGAAGCAAGCTGGACGGCCAAAAGATGCTTTATGGGTCTCTCAAAGGTCTGGTTTCTTCTGTAGGAGACTCTTATACTTTTTTTCTTACTCCGCAGGAAAATAAACAATCAAAAGATGATTTGGGTGGAAAATTTGAAGGCATTGGAGCACAACTTGGACTTAAAAACAATCAAATCGTGATTATCGCTCCTCTTAAAAATTCTCCTGCTGAAAAAGCCGGAATAAAAGCAGGAGATGTCATTATTAAAGTTGATGGACAATCTACCAAAGACTGGACTCTCCCTCAAGCCGTTTCCAAGATTAGAGGCGAAAAAGGAACCAAAGTTGGACTAACCCTTTCTCGAGGTGAAAAAACTCTTGAAATTACCATGATACGGGACCAGATTATCGTCACCTCAGTCGAGCTGTCTTATGAAAAAAGAGCCAACTGTCAGACCAACTGCCCAAAAGTTGCGTACATTAAAATAAATCAGTTCGGAGAAAACACCAATGACGAATGGGATAAGGCTGTGGGCGAAGTAGCAAATAAATGGGGGCAAAAGAGCATTAAAGGCCTTGTCATTGATTTAAGAGATAATCCTGGAGGGTTTTTAGAAAGCTCTGTTCATTTGGCAGAAGATTTTTTGCCTTTTGGTAAACTGGTTGTCAAGCAGGAGTCAACAGTTGGTGAGAATAAAGAGTACACAGTCGGGCGCCATGGCAATCTTCTGGATATTCCTGTCAAGATTCTGATCAATAAAGGCTCTGCTTCTGCCTCAGAAATCTTCTCCGGCGCACTCCAGGATTATAAACGCGCAGAGTTGATAGGAGAAAAATCCTTTGGTAAAGGATCTGTTCAGGAAGCGATAGATCTTAAGGATGGTTCAGGACTTCACGTGACCGTAGCCAAATGGATTCTACCAGGAGGCACGTGGATCAATGAAAAAGGAGTTAACCCAGATATTAAAATAGAAAATAAGCTAGATGAAGGAAACACTCTTACCCGTCAAGCTGATCAACAACTTGAAAAAGCTGTTGAGAGACTGATACAATGATTTTTGAGTTAAAAGAAGCTTCTATGAAACGTTTTTTTTCTCTGATAGCTATCTTGATTATATTATTGGCGGTCGGCCAGGCGTTTCATCTCCTGCCGCAAGGAACTTTTTTGGATAAATATCTCAATTTACGAAAAAGCCAGTCTGTCCAGCCGCAGTCTTCCACTGAAAAACAAACCGTAGTTTATGAGGAATCTGTGATTACCAAGGTCATTGAGAACTCTCTTCCTTCGGTAGTCACCATAGGAATAAGCAAAACAGAGCAAACCGCCGGATCAATCCAATTAAATCCTAGCAATCCTTTTGGTCCTCCTCAGAAAATACCAGGTCAAACGCAAAAAATAGAACAAAATATCGGGAGCGGCTTCATTATTTCCTCCGACGGTCTCATAATTACCAATCGACATGTAGTTGCAGATACTGGAGTAACTTATAACGTTGTTACCAATGATAAAAAGAAATACTCTGTTGAAAAAATATATCGGGACCCTCTAAATGACGTTGCTATCTTAAAAATTAGCGCAAGCGGATTAAAATCCTTAACTTTGGGGGATTCTTCAAATCTCAAACTCGGCCAGCTGGTTATTGCAATTGGAACACCTCTGGGGGAGTTCACAAACACCGTGACCAATGGAATCATCTCAGGTCTAGGTCGCGGCATTACAGCCGGATCACCTTTTGAAGGTTATGTTGAGAAGCTTGATAATGTTATTCAAACTAACGCGGCCATCAGTCCAGGTAACTCAGGAGGCCCACTGCTCAATTCAGCAGGACAGGCTATCGGAATCAACACAGCTCTCGCGCAAGGCGGACAAAATATTGGTTTTGCCATCCCTATTAATATCGTAAAAGACGTAGTTGACACCTTCAGGAAAAACGGCTCTTCTTTTGAGCGACCGTATATAGGTGTCCGCTACAAAATGATTGATAAACAGACTGCGATTTTGAATAATATTGTTGAGGGCGCTTATGTTGTTGAAGTCTTGCAAAATTCACCAGCGTCCAAGGCGGGAATTCAACAGGAAGACGTCATCACCTCTTTTGAGGGCCAAAAAATCACCAGTGTTGATAATCAGGAATTAACTAAATTAATTAGTCAGAAAAAAATAGGGGATAAGGCTAAACTCACGGTTTGGCGAAACGGAAAAACCCTAGATCTCACTCTTACTTTGGAAGCTTTTAAGTAAAAGTAGTCTTTCTGCTATAATTTCATCGTATGGTAACAATTTATGCCCAAACATTGAAAGGTTTTCGTGATTTTGAGCCTGAAAAGGCACGAAAACGACAATACGTCATCATCCGGCTGCGCTCGGTATTTGAGTCTTATGGTTTTGAGCCCTTAGAAACTCCCGCCCTAGAGTATGAAGAGGTGCTTTTGGGGAAATACGGAGATGAGGGTGATAAGCTGATGTACCGTTTTGAGGATTATGGAAAACGTCGGGTGGCCTTGAGGTATGATCAAACAGTCCCTCTTGCTCGCTATCTTGGGCAAAACTATCAAACTATAACTTTTCCATTCAAACGCTATCAAATACAATCAGTCTGGCGGGCTGAAAACACCCAAAAAGGCCGCTACCGAGAATTCCTCCAGTGCGACATTGATACGGTTGGATCAGGCAAAGAAATGGCCGATGCAGAAATTATTGCTTTAGTTGCGGACTGTTATAAAGCCCTGGGATTTAAAAAAATTAAAGTGCTTCTCAACGACAAAGCTGTTTTTGAAAAAGTGCCTGCAGCCGCAGTTCTGATTTTAGACAAACTTAAGAAAATAGGCGCGGAACAAGTGAAGGAGGAGCTTAAAAAGAAAGGTTTTGACGAGAGTATTTTGGAGCAGATTAAAGTTAAAAAACCAACAGTCAGCTTACAAACCGTCATCTTACTCGCTGAAAAATTGGGCGTGGATAGAAGCAGCTTGATTTTTGAACCAACGCTTGCTCGTGGTCTGGATTATTATACCGGTATGATTATCGAAGTTGAAGCAGAGGGCTACATTGCTGGAGCGTTGGGTGGAGGCGGAAGATACGATAATCTGATTGGCACATTTGTTGCTAAACAGGTTCCTGCAGTCGGCTTTGCATTCGGTTTTGACCGTATCATCGAGGCAATGGAAGAACAGAAGCTATTTCCTGAGGAACTAAATGAATCCTCAACAAGAGTTCTGGTGACCGTTTTTCCCGAGTATCAACAACAAAGCGCGAAGCTCGTTTCCAAGTTGAGAAACGCCGGGGTAAATACAGAACTTTATTTAGAAGAAGCGAAGCTGGAGAAGCAACTCAAGTATGCAGATCGTAAAAAGATCCTTTATGCCGTGGTTGTAGGTCCGGATGAAGTTAAGGGGAACGTCGTAACAGTCAAAAACATGAAGACTGGCAAGCAGGAGAAACTCTCTCAAGAACAGCTTATTAATCAACTTACCAAATGAGAGTCGATCCCAATATAGCCATCGTCGAAGCTCTTCCAGGCGTGGGAGGAGATGAGTCCAAGTTGTGGACTAAGGAACTCCTTTTATCGTACATAAAATTTGCACAGAAAAAGGGGTTCAAGTACTTGTATCTTGACGAAAATATTGTCAAAATTAAGGGTGAAAATGCTTTTCATTTTTTCAAGAATGAAACCGGTGTTCATCGTGTTCAAAGAATTCCAACAACAGAAAGAAAAGGCCGGTTACATACCTCAACAGCAGTCATAGTCGTCCTACCACACATCCAAGAAACCAGCATTAAGACTAATCCCAGCGACTTGGAATGGCAGTTTTACCGATCAGGAGGCCATGGGGGCCAAAATGTCAATAAAGTCTCCACAGCTGTCCGCCTGACTCACAAGCCGACAGGAGTGGTAGTCACAGCTAGCCGCGAACGCTATCAGGAAGCAAACCGCAAGATAGCTTTGGAGCTTCTGTCTGCCAAACTTTACCAACTGGAGGAGGAAAAACGCCGGGGTTTGGTCTATTCGTATGTGAAAAACGTAGGATCTGGAGAGCGAGCGGATAAGATCAGAACTTATAACTTCCCCCAGAACCGGCTCACCGACCACCGCATCGGCAAAAGCTTCCACAACCTTGAGGATGTCATAGAACAGGGAAAATGGGACAATATATTGGGATAATATGGTATAATGATTTTCTTGCATTAAAGTTAAATGTTTTCGAGTTAACCGATATGAAAACTAATATTCATCCGACTGTATTTACTGACGCTCAGGTGATTTGTGCTTCCTGTGGTAATGCTTTTGTGACCACCTCCACCAAACAACACATCAGTGTGGAAGTCTGCTCGAACTGTCATCCTTTTTACACAGGTGAGCACAAATTTATCGATACGCAAGGAAAAGTCGAGCGCTTTAAACAGCAACAAAAAGTTGCCGAGCAGATGAGAGAAGGGCTTATCGCAAGAAAAGCCAAGAAAAAGACAAACGTCGGCGAAAACAGACCAAAAACTCTTAAGGAACTCCTCAGTGAAATCTAAAAGTTAAGTACTAGTTGCCAATCTCTGACGCTCCAAGTAAGCTCTTGTATTTCAACCAATTCAGGATTTAAACGCTATTTGTAACTTATAAACTAGAATTTAGACTCTCTTTATAGTATAATTATTTAATCACCAAGACCTCGAGTTGCCAAAGGGCATAAAAAGAGCAAAATTCTCGGGCTATGTCCGAAATGAACGGACGAAGTGAATATCTATGGCTAATCAAAAAAAGAAACTGCAAGTTGATTCTTTATCAAAGTCGATAACCAACTCATCCCATTTTGCGCTTGTCAACTACGGCAACACTCCACACCAAAAGCTGGAGAATCTCAGGCAAGAACTCAAGGCAAGCGACGCAAAATTAAGAGTCATTAAACGTAGTCTGTTTGAAAAATCAGTAAACAAATTGGCTCAACAAAAGAGGGAACTTAAGGATTTTGTCAAAAAAGTTTTTCCACTTAGGGAAAATTCAGCCCTGCTGACTCTTGGGGAAGATTATCTTAAAGGTTTAAATGTTTTTGCCAAAGCAGCCAAAAAAGAGGGTTCTCTTGCCTTCAAGTTCGGCTTCTTGGATAAAAAGCTTTATCCTAAAGAGGAATTGGATAAAATTGCCCAACTTCCGGGAAGGAAACAGTTGCTGGCAAAATTTATTGGCTTCCTCAGAGGCTCGCAGTCAAAATTGGTTTATTCAATGAAATTTAACGTTACTAAATTAACAGCTATCTTAAAAGAACGAGGAAAACAAAATTAAGGGGGTGAGCAATAATTATGGCAGATGAGAAAAAATTAGAAGGAAAGTTGGAAAAAATCGCTAAAGAAATCGAAGGGCTTACTGTAATTGAGGTTTCGGAGTTAGCTACATATCTGGAGGAAAAATTCGGAGTCTCGGCAATGGCTATGCCAGCTGCACCAGATGGGGCAGCTGCACCAGCTGAAGCCGTTGAGGAAAAAACTTCTTTTACAGTTGTTTTGACAGCAGCCGGGGATAACAAGCTCGGAGTGATCAAGGCAGTTCGCGAACTCAATCAGAGTCTGGGCCTTATGGAAGCTAAAAAGCTTGTTGAGACCCCTCCTCAAGAGCTGTTGAAAGACGTGAGAAAAGAACCGGCAGAAGATGCTAAGAAAAAACTTGAGGACGCAGGCGCTAAAGTAGAGCTGAAATAAAACCCTTTTTTTAGTACAATTATTGATACATGGCTAAAGCGCAAAAATCCAAATACGGAGCAGACTCAATCGTAGTCCTTGAAGGACTTGAACCGGTAAGAAAAAGGCCTGGAATGTACATTGGTACAACTTCTCAGGCCGGTATCAATGAATGTCTGCGGGAGATCGTAGACAACGCTATCGATGAGGCTCTTGCCGGTTATTGTAAAAATATCTATATCCGTATTGAAAAAAACGATTACCTGACTGTCTTTGATGACGGCCGTGGAATTCCGATCGAAAAAAATCCTAAGCACAAGCTCTCCGCACTTGAGCTGGTTATGACCAAACTTCATGCCGGAGGTAAATTCACGTCCTCAGCTTACAAAATTTCAGGAGGGCTCCACGGAGTAGGAGCATCAGTTGTAAATGCACTGTCTGAACATTTGATTGTTGAGGTTAAAAGAGACAGCCATCTTTACAGGCAAGAATACAAACGAGGCAAACCGCTTTATTCTGTTAAAAAAGTAGACCAGTCCCAACTCGGTTTTAAATTCAAAAATGGGACTGCAGTTTCGTTTCTGCCCGACAAGGAGATTTTTAAAGAAACTCTCAAGGTAAACTACGCATCTTTTAGAAAACAAGTTAAAGAACGCGCGTACTTGATTAGCGGAGTCTATTTCAAAATTGAAAACAAGCAAGCAGACGACAGATTTGCATATCTCTTTGACGGAGGCATATTGTCGCTAGTTAAAGACATGAATCGAGGTAAACGCGCTCTTCACGATCCAATCCTGATTAAAAGACAAGTTGAGGATAAGGAAGTGGAAGTGGCGATTCAATACAATGATTCAATTAATGAACATGTCGATTCGTTTGTCAACGTCATCAATACTCATGAGGGGGGATCGCATCTTACAGGCTTTCGGATCGCACTCACCAAAGCAATCAACAACTATGCTAAAAAAGTCTTGAGTGAAAAAGATCTTCGAGAAGGGCTTACTGGTGATGATGTCAAGGAGGGTTTATCTGCTATTATTTTTGTCAAAATGCCCGCAACCAATCTGCAATTTGAGGGGCAAACCAAAAACAAATTAGGCAATTCCGAAGTTCAGGCAGTAGTCCAACAAGTGGTTTTTGAATATCTTGAGACTTTTTTTGAAGAAAACCCTAAGATAGGTCGAGAGATTATCGCCAAGATTTTTTTAGCGCAAAAAGCGCGCCTTGCGGCCAAAGCGGCCAAAGATGCAGTGCTTAGAAAAGGCGCTTTGGAAGGCGCCACTCTTCCTGGGAAGCTGGCCGATTGTCAGGAAAAAAATCCTGCTCTCTCTGAAATCTTTATTGTTGAAGGAGATTCTGCAGGAGGCAGCGCTAAGGCGGGAAGGGATCGCAAATATCAAGCAATTCTACCTTTATTTGGAAAAGTCCTCAACACCGAACGCGCCAGACTCGATAGAATTATCGATTCGGACAAATTTAAAGATCTTATCATTGCCTTGGGCACTGGCATTGGAGAACAATTTAATCTGGAAAAACTCCGCTATCATCGCATCATTATTATGACCGACGCCGACGTTGACGGATCACACATTAAGACTTTGTATCTTACTTTTTTCTACAGACACTTGCGTGAACTAGTTGAAAACGGTCATATCTACGTTGCAGTTTCGCCTCTTTATAAAGCAACTGTTGGTAAAGATCGTAAATATCTGTTTGAGGAAGCGGATAGGACTGATTTTATGAAAAAAGCCATAGGGAATGTCAGTATCCAAAGGTTTAAGGGACTTGGCGAAATGAATGCCGAGGAACTTTGGGAAACCACCATGAACCCCCAATCGCGCGTCTTAAAACAGGTGACAGTAGCAGACGCACAGGAAACAGATTACACTTTTAGCATGTTGATGGGCGAGGAAGTGCCTCCCAGAAAGAAATTTATCGTCACGCATGCCCATATGGCCAATCTTGATATTTAAAATTTATAAATTCTAAATTCTAATATGGATTTGTCAAAGCTTACAGCTGGAGGAAAAAATGTTCCTGAGGAAGTAAATGCTTTTGTTGAGATTTCCCAGGGGTCTTCAACTAAATATGAATTGGATAAAGAAACAGGAACGCTCAAAGTAGATCGTTTTTTGCACACCAGCATGTTTTTTCCGTTTAATTATGGTTTTATTCCTACAACTCAAGGAGAAGACGGTGACCCGTTGGATATCCTTGTTCTGACAACTTATCCCGTGACACCGGGAAGCGTTCTTGTAGTCCGTCCTGTAGGCATGCTCGAGATGGAGGATGAAAGCGGCAATGACACGAAAATTTTATCTGTCCCTGTGGAAAAAGTTGATCCTAGCTACCGTAATGTAAAAGATATCAAAGACGTCGACCCGCTTGAGCTTGATAGAATCAAGCATTTTTTTGATCATTACAAAGACTTAGAACCCGGAAAATGGGTCAAGACCAAGAATTTCCTAGGTAAAGATAAAGCCTATGAGGCAATTAAAAAAGCACTAAAATAGCACTCTGTCATCTTGAGATGTTAGTTGAAGGATCCGACCTTTAATCCAGGTTCTTCGCTAGATCCCGAAAGTGACAAAATGAGTGCCTTTTTGTTTTAATTTATGGCAAAAGATCAAGAGGAAGAACCAATAAAAGAAAACATTTTAAATACCGAGATCACGACAGAAATGAAAAGCGCATATCTTGATTATGCGATGTCTGTCATCGTCGCACGAGCTCTACCAGACGTTCGTGACGGCCTGAAACCAGTACACCGTAGAATACTTTACGCGATGTACAGACTCGGATTAACTTCAGGTGCAAAATTTTCTAAATCTGCCAAAGTCGTCGGTGAAGTTTTGGGAAAATATCATCCTCATGGAGACTCGTCAGTTTATGAGGCGCTTGTCAGGATGGCTCAGGAGTTTTCAATGCGTTATCCCTTAATTCGCGGCCAAGGTAACTTCGGCTCAATCGATGGTGATCCTCCTGCTGCAATGCGTTATACAGAGGTCAAATTGACTAAGATTGCCGAGGAACTCCTGATTGATATTGAAAAAGAAACCATAGGTGTAGTTGATAATTTCGATGGGAGCTTAAAAGAGCCAAGCTATCTTCCTGCCAAACTTCCCAATCTCCTGCTGATGGGAGCAGAAGGGATAGCTGTAGGTATGGCAACAAAAATTCCCCCTCATAATGTCTCCGAGATAATCGACGCTGTAATCTTTATGATCGATAAAGCCAAGAGAGTCAAACCGGACAAAAAAAGCAGTCAGGAGAAGGAAGAACTCATCTTATCTGTTGAGACTGAGGAACTTATCGAATATGTCAAAGGTCCGGATTTCCCAACCGGAGGAGTGATTTATGGCGCCTCGGATATCAAAGAGATGTATGCAACAGGAAGAGGAAAAATCCTAATCAGAGGTGTGGTGGAGGAGGAAGATCTGGGAAAGGGGAAAGAGGCAATCATCATCACCGAGCTTCCGTATCAAGTCAATAAAGCTAGTCTGGTTGAAAAAATCGCCAAACTTGCCAACGACAAAAAAATTGTCGGAATTTCTGATCTCAGAGACGAATCTGACAGACACGGAATACGAGTCGTAATTGAACTCAAGCGTGACGCCTCCTACAAGAAAATCTTGAACAATTTATTTAAATTTACCGAGCTGCAGACTTCTTTCCCTGTCAATATCGTCGCTCTGGTTGAGGGGGTGCCACAGACACTGTCTTTAAAATCGATCTTGGAGCTTTATATCAGACATAGAATAGATATCGTCACAAAAAGATCAGAATACGAGCTTGCTCAAGCCAAGCACCGTGCCCACATTCTGGAGGGTTATTTGATTGCTCTTGATCATATAGATGAAGTGGTTGAGACCATCAAGAAGTCCAAAGATGAGCCCGAGGCCAAAGAAAAACTGATGAAGAGATTCAAGCTTTCGGAGATTCAGGCACAAGCGATTCTGGATATGCAACTTAAGAGGCTAACAGGATTGGAACGATCCAAAATAGAACAGGAACTTAAAGAACTCAAAAAAATAATCGACTACCTTGAAGGACTACTCAGAGACATCATGAAAGTTCTTGGAGTCATTAAAGATGAACTGGTTGAACTCAAAAAAAGATACGGAGATGACAGAAGGACAAAGATCATCAAGTCAAAACCAGGAGAAATTACAGACGAGCAGTTGATTGAGAATAAGGAAGTTATTGTGGTCTTGACTAAAGAAGGCTATATCAAACAGGTTGCCAGGGAAACTTTCAGAGTCCAGCACAGAGGCGGCAAAGGAGTCTCCGGAATCGAAACCAAAGATACGGACAATGTCTACTACATCACCACTGCCATGAGTCATGATTTTATACTCTTTTTTTCCAACCAGGGTCGTGTCTTCCAAAACAGAGTTTGGGATATTCCTCAAGGTACACGCATTTCCAAAGGTAAGGCGATTGTCAATCTTCTGGCTTTGCGACCTGATGAGATAGTCACCTCTGCTCTTACTTTTGGACCTGACCAGCAACAGGAAAAGGAAGCTTTTATACTCATGGCTACTAAAAAGGGGACTGTGAAAAAGACACCTTTTGCGCAGTTTGCCAACATTAGAAGTAATGGCATCATCTCGATCCGGCTTGATGAGGGGGACGAGCTTCTCTGGGTCAAAATCACCAACGGCAAGAAAAACGTCATGCTAACCACTAAAAATGGCAAGGCAATAGTCTTTAAGGAGCCTGAAATCAGGCCGACAGGCCGCTCCTCAATGGGGGTCAAGGGGATCGGGATTGAGGCTGATGATGAAGTAGCCTCGGCCGATGCTTTCGGCGATGATGAGTTTAAGAAAGATGTGCTTGTGATAGGCGAGAAGGGGGTGGGTAAAAAGACCAAACTGGCCTTTTTTAAAGGTCAGCACCGAGGTGGTAAAGGGGTAAAAATAACCTCAGTTGACCAGAAAATAGGTAAGATCGCCTTTGTCCAGATTATCCAGCCTGAAGACACCACGGTCATCATCACAAGTACGCACGGCCAGATAGTTAAACTCGAGATCAAGTCTATCCCTTCACGCTCACGCACGGCCAAAGGAGTCATTCTGATGCGCTTTTCCAAGGCTAACGACAAGATAGTCAGCGCCACTTTAGTCTAAGTTTCCTCAACCTTCTTCATTTTTGTTCAAATCTTTGGTATAATTCAAGAGTTTTATTCTATGAAAATTCCCTGTGTACAGATCACTAGAGAGCTTAAGAGAGCCCTATCTCAACGAATCATCAAGCTAAAAAAGAAGAAGATCACCCCTAAATTGGTCACTTTTTTAGTAGGTCAGGCAAGCGACCAGCTCTCGTTTGTTGCAATCAAGCAAAAAATGGCAAGGTCACTGGGCATAAAGTTTGAGCTGGTTCATCTTAAAGAAACTCCTCCTTTTGAGACTTTTGCCAATCTTCTCAGGAAAAAAGCCTATGACCGTCAAACAACAGGAGTAATTATCCAGCAACCTCTCCCCTCAAGGCTGATTACAGAAACTCTTTACAATTTTATTCCTCGTGATAAAGAGCTTGAGGGCCACCATCCTAAAGCTCCTTTTCTCCCTCCTCTTGGCCTGGCTGTACTTACGGTCTTGAAGCACGCTTACCAGCCAAAAGTCAGCCTGAGGAATCTGTTTATCGAAGAGAAACAGGATTCTACTTTTTTCAAGAATGCCCTCAAGCATAAAAAGATCGTGGTTGTCGGGCGGGGCCTTACAGGAGGCCAGGCTATCGGCAAGACGCTTTCCTATTTTCGTATTAACTATCTAAACACCAACTCTCAGACAGATAATCCTAGGCAGTATTTTGAGGAGGCTGATGTGATAATTACAGCAACAGGCAAAAAAGTAATAACTTCCGACATGTTAAAGCCGGGTGTCATTTTAATCAATGTGGGTTTTCGCAAAGAAGGTAAAAAGATCAAGGGAGATTATGATGAGGCAGATGTTAAATCGATAGCAAGTTACTACACGGAAACGCCAAATGGTGTTGGCCCGATTGACGTCCTTTATCTCTACAAAAACCTTATCGACGCCACGGAAATGCAGCGTTGAAATTGCCTAATTTAAAATTTATAAAAAGTCGCATCGGAATACATGAATAAACTTCTTGTTATTACCGGACAGACTGCTACCGGTAAAACTAAACTCGCCATTCAATATTCACAAAAACTTGAGGGTGAACTCATAAACTGCGACTCCCGACAAACCTATAAGTATCTGGATGTCATTACTGGTAAAGATAAACAGGATTTAGGCAAAACTCCAATTCATTTGTACGGTGTAGTCGATCCTAAGGAATATTTCTCCTCCTATGACTTCAAAGTGAGAGCGGTAAAGATAATTAGTGACATCACAAGACGCAACAAGACTCCGATTATCGTGGGGGGAACATATCTGTATATTTCACATCTTCTCTACGGAATTGAGACGGAAAATATAAAACCTGATTTAAAACTACGCAAAAAGCTAGGGGAAAAATCAGTTGCCCAACTACAGGAGATTCTTAGTAAATTAAACTTTGATGAGTTTAATAAATTAAACCAGAGCGACAAAAATAACGCAATACGCCTAATACGCAGAATTGAGATTATAACTTCGCCTCGGCATTCTGGGCTTGCCTTGGCTCATCCCAAACAAAGTGCAGGAGCTGATTCAATCGGATTCTTCGCAAACGCTCAACATAACCTCAAGCTCATAGGTTTGCGCTTCAAAGCTAAAAAACAATTGGTTGATGCAATCAGGCAAAGGGTAGTGGAGAGATTGGAGCAGGGAGCAGTAGGAGAACTAAAAGAACTTCTAAATAAAGGCTACAAACTAACAGATCCGGGACTCAAGACTAAAGGTTGCAAGGAATTGTATGCTTACATCACTAAAGAAATATCTAAACAAGAACTTGTAGAAAAATGGGTTAAATCAGAAGTCAACTACGCCAAAAGACAATATACTTTTATGAAACGAGATAAAAAAATTAAATGGATTGACGTTTGAAAAGTTTTAAAAAGGCTTCTTTGGGTATTTCTACTTTTCCTACCATTTTCATTTTCTTTTTACCCTCTTTTTGTTTATCCAACAACTTATCTTTACGGGTTCTGTCACCACCATACAGTTTTCCGGTTACATTTTTTCGGAAAGGAGAAATTCGCTCAGAGGCAACAATTTTACCCTTGAATTTGGCCTGAATACGTACTTCATATTGCTGGCGGGGTATCACTTCACGAAGTTTGTTAACTAAGATATTTCCCTTCGCCTTTGCCCGATCAGAAACTACAACCTCTGAAAACTCCTCAACCGAGTCACCGTTTATCAGGATCAACATCTCATCAGCCTTTACCAGTTGGTACTCAAGAAATTCCCAATCCAAAGATGCATAACCAGAGCTGGCACTTTTTAATCTGTCAAAAAAATCTGAAATCATTTCACTCATTGGCATTTCATAGATCAAAGAGATTTGATTCTTGTTATCCATGGTTATAAATTTTCCACGGTACTCTTTGCAAAGTTGCATCACAGGTCCCAAATATTTCTGGGGGGTAATTATCATCAGTTTGACAATCGGTTCGAAAAAATCTTTGTGTTTAATCTGATATTCTACTTTGGGCGGAGTTAAAACCAGATTTAGCTCATATTCGCGCTCCAAACGCTCACGCACCACATCGGCATGAAGAAGGCCAAGAAACCCGACGCGAAAACCAGCACCGAGCGCTTTACTATAGATTGGAGTAAACGAAAGAGAGGAATCATTGAGATAAAGTTTTTCGAGTGCATTTTTAAGATTCAGGTATTCATGAGTATCTGTAGGAAACATTGAAGCAAAAACCATCGGTCTTACCTTTTTATAGCCGAGCAAAGGAGAAGCTTCCAATTGCTGATCAATGATCGCATCTCCAACCCGTACTTTATGAATATCTTTTAAATTTGTCGCGACGTATCCGATTTCTCCAGATGATAGCTCATCTTTTGGTTTAGGCTCCGGCACAAAAGTCCCTACCTCAACCACTTGAAAGGAAACTTTTTGTGCAGCCAGTTTCATTTTGGCTCCTTTGGATAGGTTCCCCGAAAATACTCTGACGAAAGCGATAACCCCGCGGTGTGAGTCATAATAGGAGTCGAAAATCAGGGCACTCAGGTCATTTTGAGCCGGAGACGTAGAATCTAGTTTACGTTTCAGTGGATCCTGCACTTCGTTTGGGATGACGGGTTTTGGAACTTTGGCAATGATGACAGCTAACAGCTCTTCAACTCCTTGTCCTGTCTTGGCAGATACTTCATAAACCTTATTTGCACTGATTCCCAAAAAATCTTTCAACTCTATTTTTGTTTTCTCAACTTGAGCATTGGGTAAATCAATCTTATTCACAACCGGAATGATCATCAGGTTCTTTTCGATTGCTTTATAGGCGTTGGCGATTGTCTGAGCTTGAACCCCTTGTACTGCGTCTACCAGAAGGATTACTCCCTCTACGCAGGCGAGAGTACGATCAACTTCATAGGAGAAATCCACATGACCAGGGGTATCAATTAAATTAAGAACGAAGAGTGAGGAATTTAGAGTATATTCCATACGAACAGGGGCGAGCTTGATAGTAATCCCGCGCTCTCGTGAAATAGGATTCTTGTCGAGCATCTGTTCTTCGTGACTGCCAGCTTTAACTGTCCCAGTCAACTCCAACAGACGATCGGCCAAAGTGGATTTTCCGTGGTCGATATGGGCAATAATAGCGAAGTTACGAATGTTCTGCATAATCAGTGATTTACAATTATATCATATCAATCTATATCGAAATGTGTCAGTTCAAGAGATGACGGTTCTTGCAAAAGTCATTGAGATTTGATAGCTGATTACGAAATGAGAATCACAACTATTGACCAAGCAGATTAGCCCGACTTTGTATAATGTATAAGTGAAAAAAACGACTTCTTCATTATTAAGAAATAACTTTATCCAAGGAGGTATATTATTTACTTTTGCAAATGTTTTTGTAGGTTTTTTAAATTACCTTTTTAACTCTCTCTCGGCCAAAACGCTTGGCCCAAGTGGATATAGTGAAATTACGACGCTCTTTGCCTACCTTACGCTTCTTTCAGTACCGATTTTGGTTATTACTACCGAAATTGTCAGGCGTTTGGGCCTGCGCGGAAAAGATAAGTTAAAAACGCTTAAAAGATGGGAGACTTGGCTTATGAACAAGGCAAAAAGGTGGACTTATCTGCTTGTTCCATATTTCCTACTTGGATTTCTTCTTCCCAGACTTACTAATCTCTCTCTTTTCTCCTCTTTCATATTACTTACTTATCTTGTACTCAGTTTTATTGGAGCTTTTTACACAGCTTCCTTACAAGGCCTGCATCGCTTTTGGTCGATTTCTTGGATTATTTTTGTAGTTGCTCTCATCAAACTTGCTGGACCACTTGTTCATTTTCCTTATCAAGAACAACTTACCACTATTCTTTTATTTCTGGTTTTATCTGGAACTATCGGTATAGTCCTCTCGAAAATTGCCCTTAAAACAGATAAAGTCTCATCGGTTGAGGATAAACCCGAAAAAGATCTGGAAAAACGCCTATCCGACGTATTGTTAAGTAAATCTGTTTTCATCACTGTCGGCTCGCTTGTGGGAATAAACGTATTGAACAATCTTGATGTTATTTTTACCAAAAAATTTTATCCAGCATTTGATGCTGGTATCTATGGGGGATGGAGCCTCTTGGCTAAAATAATTTTCTATATTTACGGCCCTCTTTTAAGTCTTTCACTAATCTACTTCTCAAGCAGAGCTTATAGAAAATATAGCCAAAAAGTTTTACTTGTTGGTCTTCTTTTTTTTGTAATGACAGGTTTTTTCTTTTATTTTACTTACAGCTTATTTGGGAGTCGAATAATTGCACTTATTTTTAACAGACGGTACATGCTAATACTCCCTTATCTTTCATACGCCGCTATCTTTGGGAGTTTATATACCGGGATTTACTTTTTAAATACCTTTTTTCTAGCCAAAAATTCCTCTTTTTCACTTATTGCCCTCGTCTGTGCTCCGATATACGCGCTTTTGCTTTTCTTCTCTGGAAAAACTCTTCAGGCGATTATGACTATAAACATTTTAGTTGCTATAGCAATCTTCTCACTGTATCTGGGCTTTATTTTTTACTATAATATGAAACATAATGGAGGCTAAAGAACCTACACACTTTTTAAGTTTAATTATTCCTGTTTATAGACAAGAAAAGACAATTGTCAGAAATCTCAAACGTACTAAATCTGTTTTGGATAAGATCCGCTACGATTATGAGATCATTGTCGTTATCGACGGGATGGTGGATCAATCGTTTCAAAAAGTAAAGAGTGCTCAGATACCAAAAGTTAAGACTCTTACTTATTTAAAAAATCAAGGCAAAAGTTACGCAATCCGTCTGGGAATGTCAAAGACCAAAGGGGATTATGTAATGTTTATGGACTCGGGAATGGAAATAGACCCCAACGGAATCTCAATGCTTCTTGAACACATGCAATGGTATAGCGCAGATATTATTGTCGGCTCAAAGCGCCATCCAGCCTCACTTATCCACTATCCTCTGACTCGCAAAATATTAAGTTATGGATACTATTATCTTGTGAAAGTACTTTTTGGAATAAAAGTGAAGGATACTCAAGCCGGAATAAAAATCTTTAAGAAAAAAGTTCTGGAAAAAATTCTTCCGCAGCTTGTCGAGAAAAAGTTTGCAGGGGACTTGGAGATGCTTGTGGTTGCAAAAACGCTTGGTTTTCAGCGCATTTATGAAGCTCCTATTCGTTTGGATTACAATCTCGGTGGATTAACTTCGGCTGCTACCTGGAAATCTGTTCGAGGAATTTTACTTGACACATTGGCGATTTACTGGAGAAAAAATATTCTTAAATATTACAAAAGAACTCATAAACAATGAGAATTTTATGGTTTACCTGGAAAGATAGGAAAAACCCTCTCGCAGGTGGAGCAGAATTTATTAATGAAGCATTAGCTAGCTGTCTTGTAAAAGACGGACATGAAGTAATTTTTATCGTCGCTGGTTTTAGAGAAGGAAGCAGAGAGGAAATCAAAGATGGCTATAAAATCATTAGAGTGGGCAATAAGTGGTCAGTCTACTTTCAGGCATACCGCTATTATAAAAAAAATTTAAAGGGGTGGGCCGATTTGATTATAGAGGAAATCAATACTATTCCATTTATGACTCAACTCTATACGAAAGAGAGGAAAGTTCTTATAGTCTATCAACTGTGTCGTGAAATTTGGTTTTATCAGATGTTTTTTCCATTAAATGTAATAGGCTACATGATTGAACCTCTCTATTTATGGTTATTAAGAAAAAATACAGTCGTTACTATATCACTGAGTACAAAAAATGAAATTATTACATATGGATTTACGCCAAGAAATATTTCTGTTATTCCTATTGGCATTGAGTTAGAAGCAGTGAAAGATTTACGGAGTATAAAAAAATATTCACACTTTACGATACTTTCACTTGGTGCAATACGAGAGATGAAAAAAACACTCCATCAAATTGAAACTTTTGAGATTGCTAAAAAACAAGTACCCGAGACCCAACTAAAAATAGCAGGTAATGACTATGATCATCATTATATAAACAAGGTTTTAAAATTAATTCAAAACAGCCCGTATAGAAAGGATATCGCTTATTTAGGCAAGGTTGATAAAAAAAAGAAGATTGAATTAATACAGAAGAGTCATTGTATTATAGTCACCTCAGTCAAAGAAGGATGGGGATTGATTGTTACGGAAGCAAACAGTCAAGGCACTCCTGCGATTTCATATGATGTTGATGGACTTCGAGACAGTGTGAAAAATAAATTCACTGGATTGCTTTGTCAAGAAAATACTCCCCAAAATTTAGCTAAAAATATTATAAAATTGTATCGCAATAAAGCTCTCTATAAAAAGCTCCAAATGAATGCGTGGCAATGGAGCAAAGAAATGACTTTTGATAGAAGCTATCAAGAATTTTTAAAAATAATAGCACCCTAGATGACACGGTATCCCCAGTTATCAATAATTATAGTCTCTCTGAATTCAGACCGTACGCTTGGTTCCTGTCTGAACTTCATTAAATTGCAAACATATCCGGCAATAGATGAGATTCTTCTTGTTGATGGAGGAAGTACGGATAACACTTTAGACATAGCAAAAAAATCTGATCTACCGATCAAAATTATCCATGGTGGTTATACTAATAACCAAGAAGCAAGAAGGGCCATTGGTATCGAAAAAGCAAAAAATGAGATCTGTGCTTTTATTGACACTGACAATTATATTGTACAAAAAACATGGCTAATGGATATGATTAATCCTCTGTTGGAGGATGAAAAAATAGTTGCTTCTCAATCTCTTCGTTATTCAGCACCCAAAAATACTACAATACTTAATCGCTACTTTGGCCTTTTTGGAGCGGCAGACCCAGTAGCATATTACCTAGGAAAAGCTGACAAGCTTAGTTGGGCTTTTGATCAGTGGAATCTGCCTGGAACAATAATCAAAGAAAAAAATGATTATTTAACAATTGAATTTGATCCTGATAATTATCCCACTGTTGGGTGTAACGGAATAGTATTCAGAAGATCAATATTATTAAAAGCTGATTGGGGCTTACCTGATAACTATTTCCACACTGATGTTTTTGTCGATATTGCCAAGAAGGGGTTAAATCGCTTTGCTATAGTACGGAATGAAATATTTCATAACACCGCTGAAGTCTCTTTTCTCTTTTTTTTTGGCAAAAGGAAAGCTTATATGCAACAGCATTATCAGGGGTTATACTCCCAAAGACGTTACAAAATATTTGATCCCAAAAAGATGCAGGATATTATCGGACTTTTATGGTTTATAATCTTCACACTCACTTTTATCGAACCCCTATATGAGTCCATAAGAGGCTACGTGAGAAAGAAAGATATTGCTTGGTTCATTCATCCTGTGATGTGCGTAGGAATTGGTGTCGTATATGCTCAAGTCAATATATCATACTTATTTAAGATTTTGATCAAGAGGCTGCGTTTATAATCCTATGAAAACTGTATTACTGCTTGGCTCAAATGGATTCATTGGAAGTAATTTAAAATCATATTTTTTTAAAAAAAAGAGCTTTCGCATAATTTGTCTTACCAGAAAAGAGTGTAATTTACTTAATCTTATTCAAACAAAACATGTCATTGAGCAGATACAGCCAAACTACATTATTAATGCTGCTTATATCGGTGTCAACTCTTCTATTAAGTATTCAAATACTTATGTGTTTAATAATTTAAAAATTGTTAGCAATATACTTCGGGCATCAGTAAATCTGCCTAGTCTAAATAAAGTGTTTTTTTTTGGTTCAAGCCTGGAATATGGAGACTCAAAAAAATTAATGAATGAAGAATTACCATCCAAACCCAAAAATATCTATGCGGCAACCAAAAGCCTCGGGACTATTCTGGCCCTAGCTCTTGCAAGAGAACTCAGGATTCCACTGGTAATATTGCGCCCTTTCAACCTATATGGAAAGCATGATAATAAAAGTGTCATCTACTATGTTATCTCCTCAATTCTTAAAAATAGTCAATTCCAAGTTACAAAAGGAGAGCAAATAAGGGATTATTTGTATATTGAGGATTTTGCAAACATAATTTACCAAGTTATAAAAAAATCCGATTCATTTGAAAATTATCAAATATATAATATAGCTTCAGGCAAGCAACTTACGCTGTCGAACATCTTCAATGCTATTTTCAGTCTTATGTCTTATAAGGAAATCCCCCAAACTAAAAAATACAACACAAATGAGTATATGACCCAGATTGCAGACATCCACAAACTGAAAAAAATAATTAAGCTCGATCACCTTACATCACTTAATCGAGGACTACTAAAGACTATCTCCTGGGTTAAATCGATAAACTCGACAAAGTAAGCTAAAGTTGTTTTAATGTTCCTATATACCACTGATACATCTTTTCTATTACATCTTTTAGTTTGTATTTTGGCTCCCAACCCAACTTCGTCTTTATTTTAGAGTAATCTAACGATTGATATGGTATCTCGTTCTTCTCGGTATTAAGAATTCTATATGTAATCTTCTGAGAGAGTATGGTTTCAACTGCCTTTACAACCCCTAAAACAGAAAGACTCTCTGAAGAACCAAAATTAAAAGCTTCACCTTTAATTTTTCTAATATTATTTAGCAGAATTATATATCCGCTTACTACATCTTTTACATAAAGATAATCCCGTACATATTTCCCATTACTGCGGATGAGTAGTGGCTCGTTAATGAGCATTGATTTTATGATACCGGGGATAATGCGAGAAAAGCTCAGGTCTCCTTCTCCGTAAATATTACCAAATCGCGTAATCACAACTGGAAGTTGATATGTTTTGGAGTAAGAATAGCAAATAAGATCGGCAGAGGATTTTGAAACTTCATATGGATGATCTCCGCGTAATGAGTCATTTTCTGTGTACTTTCCTTTCTCCAGCTTTCCGTACGCTTTATCTGATGATGCCACGATCACAGCTTTAACCTTGGGAAATAATCGCGCGCTTTCTAAAATATTAACTGTTCCTAAAATATTTGAGTAGAGGGTGCGCTTTGGATTATAGTAAGCAACTTCAACTAAAGCCTGAGCGGCCAAGTGAAAAATATAGTCGGTATTAAATTTTGTAACCACATCAAATATTTTTTCATAATCACAAATATCAACATTCAACATCGTTGCTTTTTTATCAAGTCCTTGCGTGTGAAAATATGAAAAAGGATTTATCGTCTGATATGTAGTTACTACGTTGACTTTTTGATTTAGTAGTTCTTCAACAAGATGAGCTCCAACAAATCCGGTACCGCCCGTAACTAGGACATTTTTGCCTTGGAGCTTCATATAAGATGACTGTCTCCTTGATAACCCTCAACAGGAATAAATTCATTATGGTCGTAAAATACGTATATTCTCATAAGTTTGGACTTATTTTAACATAAACCACATATTGTAAATGAGCGATTCTTGTACTATCATTGGAAGGTTATGATTAAGCTTATCAAGTCAACATTTCACAACGAAGAGAAAATAAAACAGCAATTACTCAAATTTATAAAAGAAGCAAAACAACTCAGCTTTGGGCCAGAGTGTGAAAAATTTGAAAAAAATTTTGCTAAATATCAAGGGAGGAAGTATTGCATTTTTTTAAATAGTGGAAGTTCTGCTAATCTTGCAATCATTCAGGCTCTTCTGAATCTTGGAAAACTAAAACATGGTGATTTAATTGGATTTTCTGCTCTAACATGGTCAACTAATGTTATGCCGCTTTTACAACTTGGACTAAATACCGTGCCGGTTGATGTTGAATTGGATACGCTAAATGTTTCAAGTAGAACCCTCCTTGATGCAATAGAAAAGTACCCAATAAAAATGGTGTTTCTAACAAATTTATTGGGATTTTGTGACGATATAGATAAAATTCAAAAAATATGCGCTGATAGGAAAATCATTTTGATTGAGGATAATTGCGAGTCACTGGGAACCATCTATAAAGGGAAAAAGTTGGGTAATTTTGGACTGGCAAGTACGGTTTCGTTTTATGTAGGCCATCATATGTCAACAATTGAAGGTGGAGCAGTCGCAACAGACAGCGAGCAACTTGCGACTATGCTTAAGATTGTTCGCGCTCATGGATGGGACAGGAACCTAAGTTTAGTCCGTCAAAATAGACTGCGGAATCTCTTCAAGGTAAATTCAACTTTTTACTCGAGATACACATTTTATGATCTCGGATATAACTTGCGACCGACAGAAATCGCTGGTTTTTTGGGAAACGCTCAACTGAAATACATGGATGAAATAGTTAAAAAGAGAAACAAAAATTTTATGAAAATGGCAATTCCAATTTACAAGAAAACTGATAAATATTATCCGATTCATTTCAGACATATTGACTTTTTGTCCAACTTTGCTGTTCCTGTTGTCTGCAAGTCGGTAAAGTTGAGAGATAAACTTGTCAAAAAGTGCGAAGGAAAGATCGAGATTCGTCCAATTGTTGCGGGAGATATAAGCCAACAACCATTCTTTAGTAAACATATGAGTATATTTAGAAAAATATTAGGCAACAATTCAAATGCCAAGCTCATCCACGAACAAGGCCTTTACTTTGGCAACAACCCGGAACTTACCGAAAAGGAAATGAATACAATTGTCAAGGTCTTCACCCAATAAACAAAATCAGACAGATATTGCTCTTCTGACTTGCTATAATTTAAGCTTGCCTATGACTGAGGTTGGAGATCAAAGGAGTCCTGAATTTAAGTTTGATCCACGGTCAATTGGTATTGCCACCACAACTTTCTATCCTAATTGGTACCCGGGAAACTCAGCAAAACAGTATGTTGTTGATAAAATTCGAGGAGACTTAGCTCTTCAAACAATTCAAGAATCTGTCAAAAACGGCTTTCAAGTTGTTGTCAATGATGGGACAAGTTCTGATGCCTTCCAAGAAGAATTGAAAAGACTAAAAGGAGAAGGTGTGATAGTTCTAGCAAGGACTGAACCCGGAATGAGCGCTACTCGAAGACAAGTATTCCAAGAAGTAAGTTATCTTCCCGGAGTAAAAGTCATCCTATGGACAGAGCCCGAAAAAACAGACTTGGTTCAATACGCTTCCAAGATCTCCCAACCTATTCTGGAAGGGAAAGCTCATCTGGTTGTCATTAAAAGAGAGCCAGAACTTTTCAAGCAAATGTTTCCAGACTATATGTATGAGTCAGAAATCAAAGCAAACAGAAGATATAACAACTGGTTACGAATACGTGGATTATTAAAAAAAGATCAAGAAGATCTGGACATGTTCTCCGGACCACGCGCCTTTTTGAACAAACCTCAAGTCCTCGAGTTATTTTTTAAAGTATATGAATTTATAGGGGATAGGGTTGGTATACAAAAGTACGCAGATCCGGAAATGTATTCGGACGCAACTTATTTTCCAGTTGTCGCTGCTCTTGCCGAAGGGCTTAATGTTGTGAGTGTCACAATACCATTTAAATACCCTGAAGAACAAAGAAAGATCGAAGAGACAACAGATCCAGAAATTCTTGAAGAATTTATTAAGAAGCGACTGAAGCAGAGATTAGGCATATTAGACGATTTGGTTCAGTATCTTCAGCTTCAAAGAAAAAGCCCTAGAGCAAAACTAAGAGAAGTAAAGAAGCAGGAAAAGTCTTAAAGAACGTTGGAAACTACACGCTTGTCGCTTATATCATAACTTGCTGAGAAATGATATAATATTTTTTGTTATTCCTCATATGAGAAAAGACTTTTGGAGAAATAAAAGGGTTTTGGTGACTGGGGGAGCGGGGTTTATCGGAAGTCATTTAGTGGAAAAGCTACTAAAAAGAGATGCAAACGTAACAGTTTTAGATAACTTTAGAAACGGGAAGATGAAGAACTTAGAATTGGTAAAAAATAAAATCAAAATTGTCAACGGAGATATTCCCGATATAAAAGTTGCTCGGAAAGCCTGCAAAAATCAAGAGATTGTATTGAATTTGGCTGCAAAAGTTGCAGGAATTGAATTCAACAGAACTCACCAGGCAACCATGCTCTTTAAAAATATACCAATAGCTCTAACAATGCTCGATGCTGCGCGTCTTGAAAGTGTTGAACGATTTCTCGTTGTTTCATCAGCCTGTGTGTATTCGAGAAATTGCTTGATTCCTACACCAGAATCTGAAGGATTTCTTGATGAACCCGAGCCTACTAATGGCGGCTATGGATGGGCAAAAAGAATGGCAGAATTGCTGGGAAAATATTATGCTGAAGAGTTTGGAATGAAGATTGGGATAGTTAGACCTTATAATTGCTACGGTCCGCGTGATCATTTCGATCCAAAGACTTCACATGTTATCCCCGCATTAATTAAAAAGGTTTTTGATGGAGAAAACCCCATCAGGGTTTGGGGGAGTGGAAAACAAACAAGGGCATTTTTATATGTTGATGATTTAGCAGAGGGAATGATGGCGGCAATAGAAAAATATCCAACACCTGATCCTGTAAATTTGGGAACAAATGAAGAGGTGTCGATTAAAGAATTAATTGAAAAAATTGTCAAAATCAGTGGATTTAAGACGCGCATTATATTTGATACCTCAAAACCAGATGGAAGCCCAAGAAGAAACAGCGATAATAGAAAAGCCAAAGAAAAAATAGGTTTTATGGCCGCAACTTCACTTAATAAGGGACTGCAAAAAACAATTACGTGGTACAAAAATAAACATATTTAAGAGATCTCAATCCAATTTAAATACTAATTCGTATGGAAAAAAGTCCAGACGGAACAAAAGAAAATTTTTGGCTAAATCGTAAGGCGATTATAGTTATACACGAAGCAACAACTGGACCAGGGCAGGATCTTCGGGATTACTTATTACAGCAGAAAGTGAGAGAGCTACTTTTTATAGCCCATCCTCTTTTATATCTGCCAGAAAATTTTAAAAACTCATCGCGATATGAATTATATAAAAGGGGAGAGTTAGTAAAAAGTAAAAATGCATTTCATTGGATTTTACCAGAGTCATTTTTATATGTAAAAGACTTCTTGTATACTTTTTTTTGGTCAATAACTCTAATTAAAAAAGGGGGCGTCTTCTTTGGACTTGGAAATCTAAATGCTTTTACAGGTTGGTTTCTTAAGCTTTTTCGAAACATAGATACAGTCATATACTATCCGGTAGATTACGTTCCAGAAAGATTCCATGGTAAAGTTCTGAATTTGATATATCATCATATAGAAAAGTTCTGTGCTCAACATTCAGATTGGACATGGAATTTCTCACCACGTGTAATAGAAGCCAGAAACAAGAGATGGGGAATGACGTTTAAAAATCAACTCATAGTTCCCCATGGTGTTCATTTCAATAGAATAAAGCGTTTACCTTTTGAGAAAATTCATAGAACCGAAATACTTTATATGGGAACCTTGTTTAAAAGACAAGGAGTTCAGCTTGTCATAGAAGCTCTTCCGGAAGTAATAAAAAAAAATCCTGAAATAAAGTTTGTAGTTATTGGCAAAGGCCCATACAAATTGGAATTAGAGAAACTAGTAAAAAAACTTAAACTCGAAAAATATGTGGAATTTTTAGGATACATACCAAATCATGCTGTTATGGAAAATCGTATTGCACAAGCAGCTGTAGGTGTAGCATTATATGATAAAAAATACGATCAGTTTTCTTATTACGGCACTCCTGGGAAAATAAAAAATTATCTTGGTGCCGGTGTTCCTATTATCATGACTGACGTTCCGTATGGAGTGAAACAAGTAGTAGATGCCCGATGCGGATTTATAGTAAAATACAGGAAAGACGAATTAGCGGATAAACTAGTCAATTTCCTTTCAAATGAAAAAATAATGAAAAGCTATAGAATAAATGCGTTAATATTTGCAAAGAAATATGATTGGGATAGAGTTTTTGCTAAAGCTCTCACACCTGTTTATAGCCAAATAATAAAGCAATCCATGTAAGTAAAGCAATCTGATTGATGATTTGAAAAATTTTTTGATAACATATGTACAATGAAATACTATAAAGCTGTCCAAAAATGTAGACTTTGTCATTCTGCTAAACTGATGGAAGTAGTAAGAATAAAGAAGCAATTTATTGCATCTACATTTGTAAAAACAAATAAGGGTAACCCTAAGTCTAAAATAAAAATTCCCTTGACGGTTATATTATGTCGGGGTTGTGGTTTAGTACAGCTGAAAGAAACAGTGAAACCTGATCTTTTATATGAAAGTTATTTTTATCGTTCAAATGTAAGCAATACAATGAATCATGATCTGCGTGATGTTGTTAATAATGCTTGTAACAATACAAAACTTAGAAAAGGAGATTCGGTTTTGGATATTGGATGCAATGATGGATTGATGCTTAGCATGTTTCCAAGTTATCTTAAAAGAGTAGGCATTGATCCTGCAAAAAACATAGATTGGACTCATTTGGACAAATCCATCAGAATTATTAATGATTATTTTCCAAGCCACCAACTAAAAAAAAACTCTTTTAAGATTATAACAGCTACTGCAATGTTTTATGATCTTGATGATCCCAATACAGCAGTTAAACAAATAAAAGATCTTTTAATGCAGGATGGAGTCGTTTGTATTCAAGTAAGCTATCTATACGACACAATTAGAGACATGAATTTCTACGATATCTGCCACGAGCATTTGGAATATTATTCACTAAAGACACTAAGCTATTTAATGGAAAGAAACGGCATGAGTGTTTTTGACGCTTCAACTAATTTTGTAAACGGCGGCAGCTTACGGGTTATGGTAGCCCATAAAAAGTCCCAAAGACCAAAATCGAAGAATTTAGAATATTTGCTTCTTAAGGAGAAAGTTTTGCAATTAGAAAATCCAGAAACTTATGATACTTTCTCAAAACTGATTAAGATTAACACGCAAAGAGTTAAAAGCTATATTGAGAGCCAAAAAGGATTAGTTATAGGACTTGGTGCATCTACAAAAGGAAACGTTTTGCTTCAGCTTTGTGAAATAAATAAAAAATTGCTCCCTTATATTAGTGAAAGAAGTCCTATTAAGGTAGGCCTGCGAACATTAGGGACCGATATCGAGTTAATTTCTGAAGAGCACGCAAGAAAAATCCAACCAGATTGTATGTTTGTTATTCCCTGGAATTTTAAAAGGGAGATTGTTGAAAGAGAAAAGAAATATATAAGCAAAGGCGGTAAGTTGCTCTTTATCATGCCCTATCCATATGTTTTAGATAAAAACGGTGAAATAAGATTATAAGAAAGCTTCTCCTGAAGAATCCCATTTCTTTATTTACATTGCAATTTTTGAGTAGCCTATATGAAGCCCGAAAATTGCGGTCTGTGGTACTTCGGTAGTAATACTCTAAGTTTCACAGGATAAGCTATCTATGTTTTAAATTCCAGTTATATTTAATAAGAGTATTAGCAAAAGGGTCCATTCTCTTAATTTCTTTTGGATCATGAGGAATGTCTGAGCAGTTTGCGACTATTGATGCTTTTGTACCAATACCTTTAAAGCCATTCCATACCCCTGGCGGAATTGTCACTAGACAATAATTTTCTTCGCCTATATAAATCTCCATTAACTCCCCATTAGTTGGAGAATTTTCTCGTGAATCAAACAGTGCAAGCTTTATCATGCCCTGAACTACAGCATAATTAAGAGTCATTTTAGTATGCAAATGCCAACCTTTTACCACACCAGGATATACCAGTGAAAAATAAATCTCCCCAAATTGCTTAAATTCTTTATCATCGGCTCTTAGCATGTGATAGATTGAGCCCCTTTCATCGGATATCTTCTCCAACTGTTTTATACTCACGCTCTTAATCATTTTTTTGTTGGTAATAATTATAAGTCCTCTGCAATCCCTGTTCAATATCATTTTTTGGAAACCAACCGAGAAATTTATTGGCTTTTTTATAATCACAATTTGTATACATTATCTCGTTGCTATTATAAGGAAAGGCTCCAAATTTGATAGGAATGTTTTTTTTAGCTATATGCTTTATTATATTCACAATTTGCCTAATCGAATACACCTTATCTGCTCCGATATTAAAAATTTCATATTGCTTATATTTATCAGAGTTTATATACGTAAGTGCTTTTAGATATGCATCAGCAATATCACCTACATAAGTAAAATTAAGCTTCTGTCTCCCTTCAGATAGATTTAATTGTTTTTCTCTAATGAAAGCTTTCATAATTTGAGGGATCACCTTTGCATTGTCCTTTTCTCCGTAAGGATAAAACAATCTTAAGGTAAGGGCTTTAAGAGTCGATGATTTATTATAATATTTAAGTATCTGCTCAAAGGCTAGTTTTGTAGCTGCATAATAATTGTAAGCCTCCACTGGTGACTCTTCTGAAATTTTATTTCTAGATGTTTTATATTCAAAAAGCGTTCCGGTGTTAATGAAGGTCTTTACCTTATATTTCTCTGCACATTCTAACAATAAAGAAGGAAACAAAATATTAGCTTGATTCATTCTGACAATATCCTCTTTATTGGAGTGTTGTTTAATATACAACGTAGCCAAATGAATAATAGCTTCTATACTGTTTTCTCTGAAGATATTTTCTATATTATGCACGTTATCTATATCATATGTTTTTACTTTATTCAATAAAGAATTAATTCTCCACGTACTCGAAGTGGTTCTTTTCAAAAGAATTATTTTATTTTTTCTCTTTTTAATCAAAGCCGTGAGTAAATGACTTCCAATAAAACCTGTTGCTCCAGTAAGTAATATTGTCATATATTTAACTCTAGCAATTTTGTATTGTTATATTCTTTTTTCAATTATATAATTCTACTCTATGGGTAGTCATTCTAATCAGCATTTAAGAGTATCATATGCTCAGGCGGTGCATGGAAGTGAAGAGGAAAAAAAAGTAGTAAATGTTCTTAAAACTCATCAAACCATCCTTGGTAAGGAAACCGAGCGGTTTGAAAAAAGCATAGCAAGACTTTACTCAAAGAAGTTTGGAATAATGGTTAATTCTGGATCTTCTGCAAATCTAATTGCATTTGAGCTTTTAAATCTCCCTAAGGGATCAGAGGTTGTAACTCCTAGTTTGACTTTTTCAACTACTGTCACTCCTATACTTCAAAAAGGTCTTACTCCTGTATTTGTTGATGTAGAAAGAGGGAAATATACTGCAAATATAGATCAAATTGAATCACGTATAACAAAAAGGACAAAGGCCTTAATGATTCCTCTTCTTCTGGGAAACGTTCCTGACATGTCAAGACTTTCTAGACTGGCTAAAAAATATAAATTGTATTTTATTGAAGATTCATGTGATACATTGGGCGCAATTTTTAATAAAAGGCCAACTGGGTGGTATTCCGATATTTCTACTACCAGTTTTTACGGTTCCCACATTATAACCGCGGGGGGAGGAGGAGGGATGATTGTGGTTAATAGACCCGATTGGAACAACAAAGCAAGAGTTATTCGCGGATGGGGTAGAAGTTCATCATTGTTTAGCGAGTCTGAGAGTATTTCAAAAAGATTTAAAGCAAAGATCGGAAATATTCAATACGATGCAAAGTTCATCTTTGATGAAATTGGTTATAATTTTCTTCCACTTGAAATAGGATCAGCTTTTGGTAATGCACAGCTTGAAAAACTTAATACATTTAAAAAAGCTCGCACAAAAAATTTTAATCAACTCATGAATTTTTTTTCTGAATATGAAATTTTTTTTACTTTGCCTTCTCAAGATAAAAATGCAGATACCCAATGGCTTGCGTTTCCCTTAACGATTAGAGCGAATGTGCCATTTTCTCGACTTGAATTAATTTCATACCTTGAGACAAATAATATCCAAACAAGACCAATCTTTACTGGCAATATATTAAAACAACCAGGATTTAAGCATATCCTTGGAAAGACAAAGGGGAATTATACGGTAACTGATGAAGTGATGCGCGGAGGACTATTGATAGGCTGTCATCATGGCCTTAATCAAAAACACTTAGATTGGATAAAGGAAGTATTTTCAACTTTTCTTAAAAAGAGACAACGTCAAGCGTAAGATCTCGCGAGAAGCTTTACCAGATCTTCCATGGAGCATTTCCGGAATTCCAAATTTTGTTTAAATCGTCCAGTTCTTTAAAGGTGTCAACAGCAAACCAAAATCCATCATGCTTATACAAAGAAAGTTGGTCCTCTTTTGCAAGTCTTTTCAGACCTTCATGTTCCATCTCTCCATTTCTGAGATAACTAAAAAATCTCTTATCAAAAATCATAAACCCTCCATTTACTAAATCCGACAATACTGGTTTTTCGATGAATTCTTTTACTAAGTTATTCTTACCCGTAGCAACTAGGCCAAATTTTGATCTCGGATGGACTCCGGTTACAGTTCCTATTGTTTTTTGCATTTTATGGAACTTCACAAGTGCCCTTATATCAATATCTGCAACTCCATCTCCATATGTCACCATAAAATATTTTTCTTTTTCCGATATATATTGCTTGCAAAGAAGTATACGTTCTCCAGGCAATGTCTCAAGTCCTGTATCAACAAATGTTACTCTAAAGTCGTCTATCTCTTGGCGAACATCAAGGTAATATACTGTCTTGTAGTTTCGCGTGTTTAATTTAAAATCTGTAGTAAACGCTTTTTGATTTAAAAAAAAGTCTTTTATATAATCAGCTTTATAACCTAAGGCAAGGATAAATTCAGTAATCCCATATGATGCATATATTTTCATTATGTGCCAAATAATAGGCTTATTACCAACGTAAACCATTGGTTTTGGCTTAAATTCTGTTTCTTCTTTTAAGCGAGTTCCCTCACCACCACAAAGGATAATTACTTTCATTACTATAACTGGACTTGTTGACTAAAAGACTTTTATTATATAATATTCGCATTGCTAATGCTAATAAAAACGATAAATAAATATGCTCGTCTTATCTTCTCAAGTATTACTTCATAATCCCAGCAGATACTTAGCCAAATTTAACACCTCAAACTCTTTGAATAAGAGTCAAAAATTCTTTGTATCAGGCTTCATATATGAATAAGCGCATCTCAGTGATCATCTCTAACTATAACGGAGAAAAGTGGTTAAAAGGTTGTTTAGATTCTTTATATAAACAAACTTATAAAGATTTTGAAATTATTTTGGCCGATAATTTATCTGAAGATAATAGCTGTGCAATTGTAAAAAAATTCTACCCGGAGGTTATCCTTATACAAAACAAAAAAGATCTTGGCTTTTCCGGAGGCAATAACGTAGGATTAAAAAGAGCCAAAGGAGAATATATTTTACTACTTAGTAATGACACTGTTGCAGACAAAAATTACTTAAAGAATTTCATCAAAGCTTTTGATAAAATTCCTAATCTTGGCGTTGCTCAATCTAAGATTGTACTTATGAGCAGTCCAGATAAGCTAGATTCTTGCGGGGCTTTTTGGACGAATTCAACTTTTTTGTATCATTATGGCGTTGGTAAGGATCAATCTCTTCCTCGGTATAATAAGTCTTTTCCCGTTTTTTCAGTTAAAGGAGCTTCGATGCTCATTAAAAAAGACCTTGTAGATAAAATAGGACTTTTTGACGACATCTTCTGGTGCTACTACGAAGAAACAGATTTTTGTCATAGGGCGTGGCTTGCAGGTTATGAATGTTGGTATTATCCAAAGGCGCTCGTTCAACATGCTGTAGGCGGGACTACTACAACTTTTTTTAAAAGCGACTTCATACAATTCCACAGTAATAAAAATAAAATTAGAAGTTTTTTAAAAAATTTTGATATAATAAATTTACTGTATATACTTCCGGTATTTATATTATTATTAGTTTTTGTAAGTTTCATTTGGCTTTTCCAGGGAAAACCAAAACATTTTCTTTCGGCTTACAGGTCAATTTTTTGGAATATAGCCCACCTTAGAGAAACTCTAATAGAGCGTAAGAAGACACAACTCCTCAGAGTGAGGAGTGATAGGGAAGTTTCAAGCAGAGTGAAGAAAAATCCTAAATTAAATTATTATTATCATCTTCTTAGCGGCTTAAAGGATTTTAAAGAAGATGATATCAACTAATGAAAAAAAATGTTTTGATTATATTATCCAACTGTAAAAAACTGCTTGTAAGAAGAAACTTTGGATACTACTTGCTAATAGCTGGCCTTGGTATACTTGCTTGGTATAAGACTCTCAATTTTTGGTTTTTAAAAGCCTATGAAGCAAACTGGCTTGCGGGCACATCACCATATACATTACCACAGCTTATTAAAGGACATGCCTTTGTCTATTATCTAGATTGGAAGATATTTGGGTGGAATCCGTGGGGGTGGTATCTAACGAGCTTACTTTTTCATATCACGGCGAGTCTTCTCTTATTTAAGCTCCTTAGCAAACTTACAAAAAATAATTTGCTGGCACTGCTTGCCGGATTATTTTTTGTGGCTAGTACTACTTACAATGACGTACTCACATGGGGCAGCTTTAATTCTTATTATCCGATTCTACTTATTTTAATAATTTTGGTATTTTTGGCATTTATAAAGTTCAAAGAAAACAATAAAAATATTTATCTTACTCTTACTTATATTCTATTATTCATTGCTTTTCTAATCAGAGAAACCGCTCTTGTGATTGCTCCACTACTAACCATTTTCGACCTTTTCTTTCTCTCAAAAATCAATCAGAGAAAATCTCTCAGGCAATTTTTGATACGCCAAGCTGGGTTTTATCTTTTGATAGTTCTTTTTTTGATGACTCGATCTTGGTATGGAGGTATCTCTGGTGATACAGCAGACAGTAATGTAAAAATGCAGATAAAATTAGTTAAAGAAGGGCTTTATCTTGAGTATGCTTGGCGTAGTCTGCTTACTTTTGGAAAACTTATCCCTGCGCATTTTATTCCTTATCCAATACTTAATAAGATGAGAGAGACATACGCTCAAAGTCACCTTAAGAGTTTAGATAAAGTTAACTTTTATTATTTCTCCGTCATCGGCTGGATTTTCTTTTCGATTGCTAGTTTGGTTGTCTTACTGTTGAGAAAAGTCAAAATATATGGCAAACTACTCCTGTTTTTTTTCTTATGGTTTGCTTTGTTTACTGCTTTTGTTGCGATCGCCCTACCTTATATTGATGAGGTCCTCATCAGGGAGTTTGAATTTAATACTATGCGCTATCATTACTTTGCGTTCGTGGGTACATCTGTAGTCTTGGCAATTCTCACAACTATCTGTTACGAAAGTCTCCTAGCCAGGATAAGTCAACCCCTGCGACGGCTTATATTGGCTGCATTTGTAATTATTTTTGTTGGTTTTAATCTTAGCCATATATGGGAAATTGAAAAAACTGTATATGTCACGACTTATGAGCCAGAAAAAGTATTTAACAAACAGTTTAGAAAATATTTTCCAACACTTCCCAAGCACGCTGCATTTTATTATTATCCCAATGCAGTCAATTTGAATAACCTCCTCCTTGAATGGTATTTTACAAAAGACACTGCTTACCCTAATCTTGCCGGTGAACCATTTAGGGTAGAGTCAAGGCTCGCTGCTATGTTAAACAAGATAAAAAATAAAGAAATTAAACTTTCAGAAGTATTTTTCTTAGATTATGATCCTCAAGTCGGTTTAATTGACAAAACTAAAGATGTGGCAAAAATTATTTTAAAGCAAGAGGACAATCCACTTACAATCGATCCCGCAAGCGGCAAAAACCTTTATCGCAGTAAGCCGTTCATTGGTCCAGCAGTTGAGTTTCCTTATAATTTAAAATTACGCTTAAACGTTAGTCCCAATTACAACGTCTTTCCGCATCAGCAATCAAATCCACAGCTTTATTGGGCTCTTGTTGATTATATTATTGGCAGAAAGAAATATCTCGATACTGCCGTGATAACAACATCAAAAACCATGTCTCAGAGCGAAGGAGTGCCCTTCCTACACCTTATTCCAAGCCACGTACATGATGATAATATCGGCCCTCGTTCATATTGGATTGCTGACGCGATCCCGGCTTGGATAAGCGTAGATTTAGGTAACGAGGAGGATGTCTATGCAGTCGCGTGGGGTTCACTGTCAGGTTCGATTAGAATTCCCTCAACTTATTCCTTTATGACATCTTCCGATGGAAAAACCTGGAAAGAGGAGAAGGTCGTGAGAAATAACAATAAATATAATGCCATTGATAAATTCGATAAACCAATCAAGACCAGATATATTAAAATGAGCATCTCTACCACAGTATCAGGAGACTTTGCGCTCATTGATGAGTTTGAGGTGATAGGTGAGGCTGGTAAAAATATTCTATCTTTTTACGATGATCGAGATAAATTACTATCTGACAGTCGGAATGTCTTTAATTTTGCCACTTCTAGTGAAGACATCAAGGGGACACGGCAAAGAGGCTTGAATTTTTTCTGGGCTAAGCTTTCGTGGGGGACAGGTAAAAACAAAGATGAATCAACAACAAATGAAGGTCAGAGTACTTACTTTACTTACAAGCTTACAAACTCGGATCAGCTAGTATTAATTCCGATCCCGGAAGCAGAAATATACGCAGGCGTTGGGCAATTTCTGAATAAACACATAACCTCAACATCACTTGACTTTCAATCATCGCCGTATAAAATAGATGTTATATCTGAAACATTAACCCCAAACCAACACTTACAATAATGAAACTGCGCATTCCACAAAAGAAGAACCTAATTCCTCTTAATTACGAGTATATTGATAGTACTATCGATCAGTACTACAGACCCCTTCAGGGTTATTTTATGAGAAAAAGATTAGAGCTTGCTCTTTCTATGTTGGGCGATCGAAAGGTAGACAAGATTCTGGACGTAGGGTATGGTGGTGGAACTTTTATACCCTCTTTAGCGCAATTGTCAAAGGAAGTTCATGGCATCGATACAATGCCGTACCCTGGAAAAATAGTAAGAATTTTGAAAAAAGAAGGGGTCAGGGCAAAACTCATCGTAGGATCAATCTTCAAGACGACCTATAAAAGTAATTATTTCGATAGGATCGTCTGTATAAGTGTGCTTGAGCATTTTAAAGGCCAACAGCTCAACAGAGCAATTAGGGAAATGTATAGGCTTTTAAAGCCAAAAGGATCCATCGTACTTGGTTTTCCTGTAAAAAACTCCGCTACAGATTTTATCATCGATCATTTTTTAAGCTTCAATCCAAATGATATTCATCCATCAGGACACAAGCAAATAATTAAAGCAATCGAACAGGAAGTAAATATTGACAAAATTATCAACTATTTTTCTTTTTTACCTCGAGATTTTTCTCTTTACTGTGTAGTTAGAATTAAAAAGTAAGATGCGCTACGATAAATCAAAAGTAACAATCGTCATTCCTACCAAAGACGAAGGAAAGGGTATAAGAAGAATCCTAAAATCTGTTAAACCATATGCCCGTGAAATTATTGTAGTTGACGGCCATTCAAAAGATGAGACTAAAAAAATTGCCATAGAAGAGAATGTTAAATTTATCTCAGACAATGGGTTGGGAAGAGGTGATGGAGTTCGTTTAGGCATCAAAGCTGCCAAAGGTGAGATAATTGTCTTGTTTGACGCTGACGGATCTCATGAGGCAAAGGACATTCCTAAATTTATATTACCTATTTTGCAAAGGAAAGCCGATCTTGTTATTGGTTCAAGAAGGACTGGTGGCAGTTTTGATTTAAATATTAACTTTTCCGGAATCATACGCTCAGCAGGATCTGATTTTTTGGTTAGCTTGGTCAACTATAAATTTAAAACAAATCTTAGTGATATTTTATATAGTTTTAGAGCAATAAGAAAGTCCAAAGCCGAAAGAATGAATTTGCATTCCGATGATTTCTGCATCGAACAAGAGATGGTCGTAGCCTGTTTGAAAAATGGTTATAAAATTAAGGAAATTCCAAGTAGAGAAAAAGCAAGAGGATGGGGGGAATCAAAGCTACACACACTTACTGGAATTAAGTTCTTCCTCGTACTATTAAAAGATCTTTATTTTACATAGATTATGGCTACTAGAATATCACAAGGACAAAACAAGTCGATAAGAGAATAAACCTTGTTCTAAAAGAGTTTTGTTTCTTACTCAACAACCTCAAATAACCGTGGATAGATTTTCTTGTAATAATAGTTTTTTGCGAAACTGAAAGCGTTGTTCTTAAAATCTTTTTGGTGCTTTAGAATCTTAGAAACAGCTTCAATAAATTCCCGTCTGTCAAAAAAGTCTATCACAATACCAGCATTTCTTTCTTTAATCTCCTCAGAGAAAGGAGTAATACTTGTCGTAATTACCGGTACGCCTTGACTTATATAAGCTTTTATTTTTGATGGATCTGTCCAATAGGCAGGACTACTCATATCTGGTATGTAGGGAGCCAAACCAATACTCCAATGTCTTATAATTTTATCTACCTTATCATCTTCTTTTATAAAACCATAAAATTTTATATTTGATTTTGTCATTTGTCTTGCACGAGATTTGAAATATTTTGCATCAGGGCCCGAGCCAATGATTTCTATTTCAAGATTAGGTATTATTTTTTCAAGAGCCTTTAGATTATCAAAAAGCAAATCCAGGCCTTGACTACGCTTAAGTACACCTAAGTGGCCAATTATATATTTATTCTTATTGATTATAACCCTTCCCAAATTAGTTCCTATTGGGACGATTGAATACTTTTTGGTTTTAGACAAAACTCCTATTTGTTTTCTTAGGTTAATCAATTTTTTATTAAGGAACACTGTCGAATCAGACGATCTCGTGCTTAGCTTGTCAAATTGCCAGTATGCCCAACGTGCCAACCTAATTATCCAATGAGGATAACCGGGGGGATAATAATCCCAAACCCAGAAAATTGTCTTATCTATAATACTTAAATCTCTTAAGATGTTACCCACCCATGCTGTAAATGCATTTACTGTCAAAAATATATCAAATTTACCAAATTTCACACGCAGCTTTGTAATGTACCACATTGTTTGAATCGCGATAACAGTGGCAATAAAAGGCAGGCTTATAAAAAGTAGTGCCTCAGGGGTCGGTAACCGAAAAAGCTTTACTTCTTTTATTTCTTTACCTTCACTAAAAATCTTTAAATAATTTGATTGCGTAGGCTGATTGAGTTTGTGAAAATCAAAAGAGAAAACAAGAACCAGTTGAAAATTATCTAAAAGAAAATCTAAAATGCGACCTGCATTTTCATAGGGAGCAAAATTAATATAAATGATTGACTTGTTTCTACGCATGATAAGTTTGAGCCAAGGCTTTTTCAATAAGGCTAGTTGTATTATAGTTTTTAGAAAGCTTAACTGCATTCTCTCGATATTGTTTGTATAAAGCGTCATTTGCTAATAGTGTAATCAGAGCATTCTTCATACTTTTAATATTGTAGTCAACGACAAAGCCTGCTTTGCTTTTGTTAATAATCTGGGCTATTGTAGGAACATTTGTGATAACTACCGGAAGACCGCAACCGAGATACAGTTTTGGCTTACCTGGATCACCATAAAAAGTATAATTTTCTTCTGATTGGCCGTAAGGTGCTACACCTATTGAGGACTGACAAAGTATTTTTTCCACTTTCAAATCGTTTTCGACAAAGCCTTTAAACTCAACATGATTACTAAGCTTCAATCTTTGAGTAAGCTTTTTTAACGCAAGTTCATATTCACCTTGACCAATAATGATGAACTTTACTTTTGGGATTTGTTTAATGATATCCTTTAACGCTTGCAAAACTAATTGCACACCCTGTCTTTTTAATAGGTGACCTATATAGACAACTTGGTAACGAAATATTTTGCTCACGGGAAGAACTTTTATTCGATCAAGCTTTGCGCCCATTGGCAAAAGTATAGTAGGCGCACTTTTTTTATGATTTACACCATTTTTTATCCTTGCTTCAATTACTCTTTCTGATAAAACCCAGATCACATCGGCATTATAACCGGCAATCCGATCAGCTAAATGATACGCCCAATTAAGAAATTTATTTTTAAAGCGTACCGGCGAATAGTCAATTGTATAGAAGACGAGTTTTTTAATAAGATCCATCTTGCGAAATGGTAAAACAGAAATGACGTTTAAATTATCCAGAGCTACGCATAAATTGAATTGTCTTCGTGCTCTTAATAAGAAGTACCATGTGATAAAAATATCAGCAATGTAGAAGAAAAATTGCGGACCAATAACCGATGGAGTAAATAATATGTGTTTAAGTTTGCCTTTCTCATATGTGATCATTGATGAACGATGATCGTGGGAGTAGGGGAATGGATGCTCAATGTAAATAATGCTCTTTACTTTTTTTAAAAAAAAATCTCTCACCACTTCCGGTGGATATCCGCTTGATAAAGACCGCTCAGAAAAATGTGAAAGAATTAAGACATTACTGTCTTTAGATAGTTTCATATAAGCGCATTTTTAAGTGCTAGATTGATATCGCTCACTTGCCATACTTTCCCATCTCTTTACCCATTCCTATTAGATACAAAAAACCCTCTTTTAGAATCAATGATGATAAGAGGATGCAAGCAAAAGGATGCCAGAAAACTACGGGGTCTTTATATCTAAAGAAAAGGCCTAAGCTGTCTTTCAAAGGAAAAATTATGCTTAAAGAATACAAGGGGAAGAGAAATTGTCTCATTTTTCTTTCAGGAGTAAGATAATTCTGTCTTTCAGTCAGTCCTATGCCCTTAATTTTCTTGGACAAATTATTGTTTATCTTCCAGGTATATTTTTTAATAAAATCTGAGATCTTTTTAATGTGGTAATGATAGACACCGGCGTTGGGTACGTAAGCAATTAATCCACCCTTGGAGATCATGTTAATTATAGGGATTATATCATCTAGACTAGTTTTTTTATATGGAGTAATGACTCCAAATCCTTGGGCATGTCCTACGAGAGGATGATTAGTAGGGTCAAATTGATATACAATATAATCTGGTGTTGATCGAACAATGGAATATAGATTATCATAAGTTCTGGCGCTGGCTGCTTTTTGATACACAAACCAGGTAAAGGGATCTGTTGCAAGGTAACCTAGATAGCGATCGAATGAATTTGAATCAGGAGCCGGGATAGTTTGAGCGAGTAAACCTTTAATGCTTGGGTTTTCAAGGTAAGCTTTAACCATAGAACTTACCCAGTTTGGGTTAGATAATACATTGTCGGAATCTGTAAAAAAAGCAATCTTACCTTTTGCTAATTTTAAAGCCAATACTTTTCCACCCTCGTGATAAGTAGAGGGATTGAATATTATCTTAGCATTGGCCGCTTTGGCTATTTCTACAGTTTTATCTTTAGATCCTCCATCAGCTATAATAATTTCAATTAGTTCTTGAGGGTAATTTTGAGATCTGATTGCGCCGATTGATTTTGGTAAAATTCCTTCAACGTTTAGAGTTAACATAATGAATGTAACTTTGGGCAATTTATTTGGTTTTTTTTTCATATTGCAGATTTTATAGCCATTTATTTTTTAAATACCATTTTCCAGTCAATAATGCTCCTTTTTCAAATGAGATTCGAGGATTATAGCCAATCTCCCTGCGAGCTTTTTCGATATTATAAGAATAAGAAGTAGTCATTACTTTGACACGCGTAGGAAATAAAGGAGATCTTATTCCAATTATATTTCCAGCTAGATCCATAATTTGGCTAAGCATCAGCCCCATTGTTTTTGGTATATAAAAACTAGGTATACGCTCATTAATACTAGCAGCAACATATTTAATGACGTTGTTAAATTCTGTAGGTTTCTTTCCGGCAAAAATATATTCTGCGGCTTTGCTTGTACTTAATTGTGCTTGTCTGGCGCCTTTAACCAAGTCTTTTACGTACAAAAAATGCATCAAGTTTTTTCCATTGCCAATCTTAACGAAATAGTGATTTTTAATAGCTCTATATAAGCCATATAGCTGACCTTTATCTCTCGGTCCATACACGCTGGCAGGTCTAATAATAACATAAGGTAATTTATAATTAGCCGCCGCTTGGAGTATTTTTTTTTCGGCTTCGAATTTAGATTTACCATAAATTTCTGTAGGGTTCTTGGGGCTATTCTCATCCCAGTTTACAATTCTTCCAATCCAGGGCGGTAGCCCATAAACTGCTACGGTAGAAAAAAAAATAAACTTTTGAATTTTTTCACCTCGGCAGGCATCTAACAAATTTTGTGTTCCATCGACGTTTACCTCCTTATAGTCTTTGTATGTTTTGCCTCCAAAGCCACTCACTGCGGCTAGGTGATAGATAGTATTAACTCCTTTCATTGCTCTTATCATAAGCTCTTTATTGCGAATATCACCTTGCACGATATCAAAATTTTTCTTCAGTAAGTCAAGTGAACTTTTCTCCGGAATGAGTAGACGTAGGTGATTTGCTTTTTCTCCATCTTCTAGCAAAAAGCTAACCAAATGACTACCAATAAACCCTGAAGCACCAGTGATGAGAATTTTATTCATTATGCGTTATTTGCGATTCCTCAAAATTTTTGTTTATTATTGATACTTCTCATCCTAACAGAATATCTAAACTTTTGGAATTTCACTATGTCCTAAATGATAAATTCTACAGCGCGAGTTTATTCTCATATTTTAATATATATACTGATATAATATCTTTTGTTATTTTATTCCTGTTGTAAAGATGAAGATTATTAGAAAAATTCAACCCTTTTTTTCCGACAAAAGAGGTGTATTGAGTCATCTGCTAGAAAATGAGAAGCCAATAACAAGTGCATTACTTATCACTTCAAAAAAGGGGACAATTCGAGCGAATCATTATCACATAAAAGACACACATTATGTATACGTAATAAAAGGTTCGATGGAATACTACTATAAGAACTCTCATGCAAAAAACGTTGAATTAAAAAAAATTATTGTAACGGAGGGAGAGATTGTGAAAACACCGTTAATGACACCGCATGCAATGAAATTTCGTAAAGATTCAATTTTTCTTGCGCTAACTACCGAGCCAAGAGATCAAAAAAAATACGAAAAAGATACAGTTAGGATTAAGCTTATTTGAGTATGAAAAAAAGACAGGTTGTTCGCAAAATTACAAGTTGTAGAGTTTGTAACGGAAAAAAATTAGTAAAAGTTCTATCATTAGGATCAACCCCACTTGCAAATGCTTTCCTTAAAAAAGAGCAACTTGATTTACCCGAGCAATATTTTCCTCTTGATGTATACTTTTGCAATGATTGCAGTATGCTTCAATTAGGACACGTGGTCTCTCAGGAAATACTCTTTGGCAACTATGTTTATGTTTCTTCCACCTCTCCCGTTTTTGTTAAGCATTTTCAAGATTTTGCAAAAGATGTTTTTCAAAAGTTCAAACTTAACAACAAATCTTTCATTATTGATATCGGTAGCAACGATGGGATCTTACTTAAGCCGTTTAAAGAATTAGGTGCAAAAGTTTTAGGAGTAGAACCTGCAGTCAAAATTGCAAAAATAGCTCAGAAAGACGGTATCAAAACCCTGCCTTATTTTTTTAATCTAGCTTTGGCAAAAAAAATAGTTAAAGAAAGGGGTAAAGCAAATGTTGTAACCGCTACAAATGTGTTTGCTCATATAGATGATTTGGATGAAGTTATCAAAGGCCTACAAATCCTTCTTGAGGATGATGGAATTTTTATTATAGAAGCACCATATCTGGTTGATTTTATTCAAAAAAGATATTTCGATCTTGTTTACCATGAGCATCTTTCTTACTGGTCAGTTACGACTCTTATTAAATTATTTAAAAGATTTGAGATGAAGGTATTTAACGCTGAAAGAGTGAATTCTCATGGTGGAAGTATTCGTGTTTTTGTTTCAAAACTTAACTCTAGGCACAGATTGGAGAATAAAGTTAAAAAATTTGTGAATGAGGAAGAAAGAACGAAATTATCGGATGTCCTTACTTATTTTAAATATGGAAAACTTGTTTTACAGAATAAAATGGAGCTCAGTAGTTTACTGATAAAACTTAAGTTGAATAATAAAGCAATTGTTGGTTATGGGGCTCCGGCTAAGGGTAATACTTTGTTAAATTATTTTAAAATTGGACAGGAGATATTAGATTACGTAATAGATGATAGCCCGCTTAAACAAGGGCTATCCACTCCCGGAACACATATCCCAGTTGTCTCGTCTTTAAAGCTTCAAACGGATAATCCCGATTATGTTCTTATTCTTGCCTGGAATTTTGCCAAACCTATTATTGAAAAGCTTTCAGCTTATAGAAAAGCTGGAGGAAAATTCATTATCCCTGTTCCAAAACCTTTAATTATCTAACCAATATGCAAAAGACAATAGTTAATGACTTAAAAGTTGTCTTGAAGAAAATAAATAGAGAAACAAAAGCCTTAGAAGGAAAGACTATCCTTATTGCAGGCGGATCCGGTTTTATCGGCAGTTATATTAATGTGGTAGTTTATCTTCTTAATAAACATGTACTTAAGAAAAAATGTAAGATAATCTCTGTTGACAATTATTTAACTGGTTCTAGAAAGAATTTTATAGTAGATATTAAGGATAAAAATTTTAGGTTTTTACAGTATGATATCAGATCGCCTATTGCAATTGATGAAAAAATCGACTTTATTATTCATGCAGCCGGCCTTGCCTCACCGTTCTATTATAAGAAATATCCACTCGAAACAATCGAAAGTGCAGTTTTAGGAGCTAAAAATCTTCTCGAGTTAGCTAGGGTGCATAAAGTTAAAAGTTTTTTATTTTTTAGCTCAAGTGAAATTTATGGCGATCCAGATCCTGCTTTTATACCAACCCCCGAAACCTATGCCGGACATGTATCAAGTATAGGCCCTCGGGCCTGCTATGATGAATCAAAACGGTTAGCAGAGACTTTGTGTATAACTTACCATCAAATCTATAAAATACCAATAAAAATAGTGAGACCATTTAATATTTATGGTCCAGGTATGAAACATAATGATTATCGTGTCATACCAACATTTATCTATGCTGGGTTAAAGGGCAAAAATTTGCCGGTGTACGATACGGGAATCCAAACTCGCACATTTTGCTACATAACGGATGCCTTGATTGCAGTCTTTAAAGTGATGCTCTCTGGCAGAAATGGAGAAGTATATAATATCGGTAATAATAGTCCGGAGCTAAGCATGTATGAGTTGGCATCAATTGTTGCAAATCTTTTAGGTAACGGGGTTAAACCTCGCCGTAAATCTTATCCTGGTTACTATCCGGGGGGAGAACCTCAAAGAAGATGTCCTGATTTGACTAAAATAAGAACTGAGTTAGGTTATATTCCCAGAGTTGACCTTAGAACTGGTCTTCAGAAATCTATTCATTGGTTTAAATCTGAGTACCAGCTATAAAAATGATACAGCTTGCCTTAATTGGTGCAGGACCATGGGGTAGAAATTTTATTTCTACAATTAAATCTTTTACCGACTGTCGCATTAAATACGTTTGTTCTAAAACTGCAAAAACGCTTAAGTCGCTTCGGGGGAATTATATTAAGACTACTAATTACAAAGATTTGTTTAGATATTCAGACATTGATGGCGTAATCATTGCAACCCCAAGCTCAACTCATTACAAAATTTCGCAAGAGTTCTTAAAAAAAGGTTTTAATCTGCTGATTGAAAAACCATTAACCATAAACTATCTTCAAGCGCTAAAGCTAAGATCTTTGCATCAAAACAGTAAGACCAAGATACTAGTGGGTCATACCTATCTTTTTGATCCAGCTTATAAAAAAACAAAGGAATTAGCTAAGTCAATAGGTCAGATACGGTACCTTTCTTATGAAGGATCAAATAATGGTCCTTATAGAAAAGACGCATCAATTCTATGGGATTGGGGATCACATGCAATCTCTTTTTGCTTAGACATTTATCAAAAAGAGCCAGTTCAGATCAGTGCATGGGCGTTAGATACATTAAGACCCGAAAGCGGACTTTTTGATTTCGCACTTATTAAACTTAAATTCTTCGATCAAGTTGAGGCTTTCATTAAAATTAGCTGGCTATCTCCTATTAAGAAAAGAGAGTTAGTTATAGTCGGTAGTAAAAGTACTATAATTTACAATGATTTGGCAGATAAAAAAATCACTTATTATCAAGATATGGGACCAAAAGTTAGAGGAAAAAACATAATCAAGTATAATCCTAAGATAGAATATCCAAAATATCAGTTGACATTGCCGCTTGAAATGGAAATAAGAGAATTTATTGATGTAGTCAAAAATGAGAAGACAGTAAGTCACTCTGGCCTAGATTTTGGCGTTAAAATCACTAAAATGATTCATTTGACTGAGCAATCTATCAAGCAAAATGGTAAACCAATAAATGTTAGTTAATTTATTCTGCCTTCCTTGTTAAGAAAAGTTTTGATATAGTGGAATGGAAAAGCTCTTATGACAAAAGGCATTAAAAAAGATCTTTTAGTTTTTACTCCCATCATCGTAGTCATTCTGTTCGTCTTTTGGAACCTTCCTCAGACGTTTTATCAACAAGATGAATGGCAAGTATTGGGAAATAATATTGTTCAGGGAGTTGGCAATATCATAAAGTATCTTTCTCCCGTTCAACTATTTTTCAGCGAAGGAAGGGTTTTAGCCAGAGCCCTGGATTTTATATTTTTCGACATGTTTAGATTCACGGTCTTACCTGTAGTTATCTTTGCAGTGTTCATGCACATTATAAATAGTTTTCTTGTTTTTTATTTAGCCATCAAACTTACTGAGAAACGTTTTATTGCTTTTTTTGCATCTATTTTTTTTGCAGTGAACTCTGTTTCTCATCAAGCTGTTACCTGGGCAGCAGCAATCACTACTACTCTTCCCGCAACCTCTCTTGTTTTACTCTCCATTTTGAGTTATTTAAAATTTTTAGAAACTAATAAAAAAAAATGGATAACTTTATCTTTCGTTTTTACTGTGCTGTCGTTTCTTTTTAAAGGGGTAGGAATTTTTCTTTTTATTTTCTTTCCCGTTTTATATTTTTTCTTTACTAAACGCAAGTCCTTTATTGAGTATATAAAAACTCATGTTCTTTTTATTACATATGGGCTATTAACATTTTTTTTTCGCTATGTAATTTTATTAAACTCTACTACTAAAGTAGGTAGATTTGTTACTGGTGGATCGGGATTTAACGAAAAACTACTGTGGCACTTTATCTTGTATTCTCTTACTGGCTTTTTTCAACTTTTTTTTCCTCCTTTGCCTGTCTATAACCTAGCAACAAAAATTACCTATTTACAATATCCTTTTACCATTACTTCTCCTATTAGGGGATTACTCGAGCAGACTGCGATAACCGACATGATCACAATAATAGGCACACTGGTGGTACTGCTCTTTATTTTTTTTCTTAATAATATTGACAAGGGTAAGCGTGCTCGATTTCTTATCCTGTCATTCTCTTTAATCTTTCTTAGCTTCTTACCTTACACGGTATTAGACAGAGGAGCGTCTTACATGGATTCTCGCTATTACTACGTGGGTGCGATCGGTGCCGGAATGATTTTGGGTTATGTTCTAAATTTTTTCCTGGAGCAAAATAAACGCATCGGGTATTTCCTTGTGTTGTTTAGTAGTTTGCTATTTTTTTTGCATATAAAAAATATCAGAGAAGATCTTTCGTATCAAGTCGAAACGGCAAAACAAAGGCTATATATATTGCATACTATAAAAGAAACTTATCCCGATCTAAAAGATAAAAATATATTTTATATGACAGGTAATCAGGATTATTATATCTCCAACAATAAAATCCCCATGCAGCAAGGAATGGGATATACTTTGATGCTCTGGTATTATGACACTGGGAAAATACCTGCTCAGTTTTTAGAAGAAAATTTTCTTTGGGATATTGGTAGTCAGAGCTATAAAGAAATCGCTAGCTCTGGTTTTGGGTATTTTTCTAACTTAAAGACACTGTTGGAAAACTATAAAAAGTATAGTTTATCACCGAATAATATAATTTCGTTTTACTGGGACGCGGGGAAACACAGATTAATTGATACGACGGTTCAAACAAGAAAACTTTTAATTTTAAAATGAAGAAGACAATTGTACTTCTCTCTCTCGTTCCCGTTATCACTATTTTGGAAGCATTATCCTTTGGGATACCTGTCGTAACTTATGCTGTATAGGCCTTTGATGATTATCCACAGCTCCGACATAATCCATCGATATTTACCATCGAGAATAAAAATATTGAAAAAGCTGCTCGGGTTGTTTTATCTATACTTTCGCTGTCGAGTAAAGAACAATATCGTGTATCACGAATTGCGAGGGAGCTCGCAAAAACATTTAGTTGGGAAAATATAGCAAAAATAGAACTTAAAGCAGTTAAAAGATTGATAGGTAACTAGATTAATAAGATGAATATCATTCAATATGAAGGTAAATACTTATGGTCGAAATTCCATACCACAAAGTTTACTCATTTAATAAATATGTCGCCTGTTTGGCTCGGGTTATAATCATTTTTATAGCTATATATGCCATGTTTTGTTGCATTAAATTTAAGCGATACTGTTTGACCTGGTTTGACTGTTCCTAAATTAAGCCCCGAGTATAACAATCTATCTGCTCCATCAGTTGCGCTTATATGAACAGGTTTATTGCTATCATTGAGCCAGAAAATCGTTGTTCCTGGTTTTATCGTGTTGGTTAAAGGCTCAAACCCTTTATTCGTAATAAGGATATGAAGCACGATTCCTTCTTCCTTTCCAGAATTCGCACCAAGTGTTGTTTCTTTTTGAGTCTCCATTCTATTTGAATTGTCCGGTTTAGCAATAAAACCTAACTCCATACCAAATAGATATAGCTCACCTGCAAAAAGGGTTCCCAATAAAAACCAGAGTAATGTTTTGTTCATTTTCAACTATCACCTCCTTTTTTACTGTATTTAGTATAATACATTATAGATATTTATGCTAGATGCTAAGAAAAAGCATCATATTTAGCGCAAGGCAGCGTTATCTAATAATTTTTAAGATGACAAAAGCCACACATTGAGCGATATTTCAACTGAGGTGAGAAAATCTTTGCAATGAAAAAGCTGCTTCTTATTTTTATTATAATTTTAACCGCTGCAATTCCCTTCTTTTTTTGGGGTAATTTATATTTCTTTGGAGGTGATGACTCAAAGCTATACTATCTTTTTCCCTTTGAATATTTTAAAAATTTCACACTCTCTTTCGTTTCAGATAATCAGCTTGGAACCCTAGGGAACTATTTTCCCCAAGCGTATATCTCTTTATTTTCATTACTTATTCTTTCGATTAAAAATTTATTTTTCTTTTTCAACACACAGCTTCTAATGTATGGACTTAATCTTTCTTTGAGCTTTTTATTTTTTTATCTTTTACTTGGAATCTGGATAAAAAATGATAACTGGTATGATTTCTGGGTAAAAATTGTTGCCAGCTTAGCATATACTTTCTCTATTTTCAGTTTCTATACTCTATGGAGCTCTCAACTATTTAGTTTATATCTCATCTCCATATTTCCAGTCTCATTGTATCTATTTATCCGAGCAACACAAGACAGCAGACCGTTTTTTATTATAGTCAATGCAATTTTGTTAACTATATTCAGCACGCTGTTGTTTTCTATACCATGGGTTGTTGCTTTAATTATTGCTGTAATTCCTTTGTTGGCATATGTTTTCTGGCAAAATAGAAAGAGATTTGTGATTGTTTCCTTGGTTCTTATCGTGTTAATAGCACTATTGAATTTTTACTGGCTTTTTCATTTTTTTTATGCCTCGTATAACCTGGATAAGGGGAATAGAGATATTATTACTAAAACTGTTTCATATGATACTCGGAGGGAGAATGAATACCTCATCAAATCCGTGTCTAAGAATAATCAAATTGTCTATCCATTACTTAATCTTTTTCATAAGAGTATTCAGAGAGATTTTGGATGGCCAAGTTATAATATCTTCTTAAATTGGCATGAAAGACTTCTATCTTTTAATATTATCTTTCCTCTAATCGTTATCTTGTCGGGTTTATTTCTTAAGAAAACAAGCAGAAAATATAGTCAATTATATTTTTTATCACTCTTATCCTGGCTTATCGTGATTTTCTTCTTTACGGTCAACGTCGATGAATGGGGGCTCGATCTTTTTTTATGGTTAAATGAACATGTTCCAGGATTTGTGATGTTTAGAAATATGTATGATAAGTTTGGACTCGCCATGGCTTTCAGTTTTGCTTTTCTTTTAGGAATAAGTTTAAAGATAATTTTTGATCGTATTCAAAATAGAAGTATAAACACAATTATAATTATTCTTTTAACTTATCTTATAATGTTAAACGCCAAACCATTTATCTTTGGCGAGTACTACAAAACTCCTTTGTGGTTAACAAAAAATTCATTTACTCCTATATCAGACTTTAATCAGGATTTTTACGATTTGATTACTTACATAAAAAAGATAGATACAGCCTCTCGCTTTTTATGGCTACCACTAAATCTGGCTAATTATATTTTAATTGGTGATAAGAACTTACAGAATCATTATTATGTTGGTGTGTCTCCATTGCAATTTTTAGCAAAAAAAGTGGATTTTAATGGTTATTTAAGCTTTCCTCCAGATTTATCAAATGAGCTTCTTAAGAATATTTTCAAACAGAATTACAAAGAAGTTGGTCTTTTTTTTCAACACATGAACGTAAAATACATTATTGTGAAAAACAATGTCTTAGATGAGCTAAAAAAAAGCTATCTTTATACATACAATTCGCGCGGAGATCTATACTTTGCTCAAGACGGAAATCTCAAAAAAGCAGTATTAGGATACAAGATTAAAGATTTTGGCAAGCGATTATCACTCTACGAAATCAACAGCGATTTTAAAAATGAGAAAATTTATCTAACTGACAACCTTAATGTATTTCCCCTCGACTTTTCCAAAGTCAGGTATAAAAAACTGGCAAGTTATAAGTATGAAATTAAGATTAAAAACTTAAAAGATGAAAAGTATTTAGTTTTTCTTGATCCTTATCAAAAGCAGTGGAACTTGTATTTCTCCCAGAGTAATAAACCGTTTTTGACTGGCTCTCATAAAGTTGTGTTTGATTATGCAAATGGCTGGCCGATCGATGCAGAAAAAATAAAAAATAATTTTCCAGCAGAGTACTATCACCTCAATCCTGATCATTCAATAGATCTAATTCTTACACTCTACTTCAAACCGCATGATTATTTTTTCACCGGAATACTTGTTTCTTCAATAACTGGTATTTGCTTAATTCTATATCTTATATATGAATCAGTGACAGAGTTGTACAATAAAAAAACACTTAAAGTAAAAAAAATATGAGGAAATTTCTTATTTTAATTTTTTGGGTGATCTCCGTACTGGCTTTATTAAACAGTGGAAAAATACCTGATATAAAAGATCAATTCGGCACAGCCACTTTTTTTATGCTGATTTATCTTTCAATTGTACTTATATTTAAAATCACTATCAAAATCCACCTCTTCTTTTCATTGATCTTTTTATTCCTAATTCCTCCGCTTATTCTTGCAGGTTATGATAAATCTGTGGAAATTCTATCAACATTAATCTATTATTTTCTTATACTAACAGCTCTTCAGCAAGGATTAGAATTATTCTTCAAAAAAGAAAAACTATGAGAAATAAGATTGTCCTTTTTTTACTCGAAGTTATTAAATTGTCTACTTATCTTATCTCTTTGAGTTTAGTTTTTATTGCATCTGCATTTAATATACTAACCTCTATTTTTCCCGATCTACCATATATCGGCAATGTGATTAACGTCTTACCTGATTTGAAAACAACTATTTTAATTGTACTTTTTTTAAGCGGTTTTGGTTGGTTGACAAGTTTCAAAATGAAAGAGATAGGAATCATTTCCTTATCTAAACTCCCACGAAACGAACGTGTGTTTTATGCGACCGTCTCAGTATTTTTAGGCTATTTTTTCTCGAGCACGGATCAATTTCTTTCTCAATTCCTCATTATCTCGTTCATCATAATTTCGCTATTCTTTGTGTTTTATTTGCCCCAGTTAGGTGCTTTTTATTTATCATCTAAATTTCCCTACTACCTTAAGATCCTCGCCTCAAAACGTACTTTAGATAATCAAGCAAAAAGGGTTCTACCAATCCTGATTTTAACAGCTTTTATTTTTATCTTAATTTTCTCCCAGATTATTAACCAATTGAATCAGGAAATTAAATTTAGGAGTGGCCTGTATATAAATAATATACATCCCAAACAAGCAATTTATGCAAGTTTATTAGAAATTCGCGGCTATAACTTCGGGTGGAATCCTTCTAATGATCACAGATATAAATTAAATAGTTCCTCTGGTGAAATATTTACAAACGATTGGACAAATGAATCTATAACCTTTACAGCGCCACTACACTTAAAAGAAGGCCAAGTAGCAATCTGGTTGGAAAGACCTGATGACAATCAAAATAAAATTCTCATCAGTAATCGCGTTTCCTTCTTACTGTTAGATAGACGGGAATTTTATCCCTTAAAGGGAAGGGATTCGACAATTATTGAGCGGGGGATTAAAAAAATTAAAAGATTGCTATTTCTTCGATTTGGTTTTCCTTACAGCTTAACTCTTCCCACTCGTGAGCGATTCAATTAAAAGTCGCTGTTTTGACCGCTGTTAAATTGATTGGTATAATTTGCTTAAATGAAACGACTATTGCCATTTATATTATTATTAACAGTCGGCGTTTCTTTCTCCTTAAGATTATACGGAATTTTTAATAATCAGCCCTTCTGGGTTGATGAATTTAGTAGCGCCAATCAAGCACGCTATATTCTCAAGCACGGCTTATCGGTCTTTAGTAATCCTCATATTTACTTTGAGCCGCATAATATTACTACCCATTTTTTAGTAGCTTTTTTCTTTAAGTTATTTGGCCAGCATGAATGGTCTGCTCGATTAGGATTTGTTATTATCGGATCATTTATTCCGCTCGCAGTTTTTTTCCTTTCTCGACATATCTTCACTACAAAAACTGCCATAGTTGCAGCATTGCTGACAACTTTTTCGTATTTTGAAATAGTGTGGTCACGCCAGGCAAGAGGATATATTCTTCTGCAGCTTTTAGTTTTGATAGTTATATTTCTATATCTTAAATTAACAGAAAAACAATATAAGCCTCTATCTAAATCTATCTTGTTTAACTTAGCAATTATTCTTGGTGTATTGACCCATTCGTTGTTTTATTTGCTTCTTGTTACTTTAATTATTCATTTTATTTTATTTAACCACCCGCTATTTAAAATCTGGGTTAAAAAACCCTGGATTTATTTTGTTCTTTTTTTTTTAATAGCAATTTCTTATGGTACGGGCTTTTTAAAGACCTTAAGAGCTGTTAATTTTTTGGGATTTCTTCAAACAAATAACTTCTGGTATTATCACTCTTTCCTTTGGAGAGAGTATAGTTTAATTACTTTTTTAGGATTAGCTGGTTTAGCAATGGGTTTTATCATCAACAGAAAATCTGTCTCTCTAATAATTTTATATATTTTGACTAATCTTGTGTTTCTTTCGTTATTCTTTCGGCCCTATACCTCGCGCTATCTCCTGGCTATCTTTCCCTTTATTCTAATCGGAACAGCTTATGCAATAACTTACTTGAGCGAACTATTTATAGATAGTTTAAATCTCAAGGATCAAAAATTCCTACACACATCAATTCCAATCATATTAACTCTTTTTATTATTGCCAACGGTCATAAATTTGTAACTAAACCGAAAACATTTTATTCAGTTAACCATGATTTTAGAGAAATTGCTCTGGTTGATTACCATCAGGTTTACAACGTCATTAAAAGTAAAGGCCATCTTGAGGAGAAAAAAACATTAGTTGTTGATACTTGGTGGGATCGATTACATTGGTATCTTGGACAAGACTATCAGCCAGCTTATACCCTCAGATGGGAGAATGACCCTGGATTAATAAATGGTTTGCCTAAATACACTCCCTTTATCACAAATTCCAAAGGTGAAAAGATTATTCCTAAAACTAATGATGTGCATTTAGTCAGTACTCTTCTTGACCTTAAAAAAGCGATGAGTAGATATCCAAAGGGTTTTATATTTATCGACGATTCATCCCTGCCGCATGACGTAATAGCTTTTGCTGAAACAAGCCTTAAGAAAGAATTGTACCTTGATCACTATCCGTTGGATGACAATCCTTACTCTATTTGGCCAGCCACTTTATATAGTTGGGGAATAAAATGATAGAAGATTTACTCAAAAGGTCAACGTCTTATCTAGGTGGCCTTGTTTTAAGCAAAGTTCTAAGTGTAATTGCATTTATCTTGTTTGCACGGGCTCTTCTTCCTTTGGGCTTTGGACAATTTGTTCTCTTTACTACACTCCTTCAAGTTATTACTTTTTTTGCTGATTTCGGACTTGTACAATGGTATCAGAAACATGCCCACATAGCAGAAAGAAGAAGACTTGCTCATAATATGCTCTCTTCACGGATCGCTACACTTGGTCTATCTTTAATTGGGGGCAGCATATTTATCTATTTTTCAAGATCCTTCGATTCTTTTGTGACGATTTTGTTTCTCATCTGTCTTATACCCGAAGCTTTGCTTTCTATCGTAGACGGCTATTTTCTTGTGGAAAAAAAAGCGTTTCGAGTCTCTCTTAAGACCACGCTACGAATGGGACTTCTTCTAATAAGTTATTTTATATTTAAAAATAATTTTACTTTTGATAAAGCTGTAGTTCTTTATCTTATTGTTTCTTTAATAACTGCCATCTGGTATTTCCCTTGGAAGTTATTTAATAAGTTTTCTTTTAGTTCTTTCGCATCAGTTTGGAAAACTTTAAATCAATCAAAATCTTATGCTTTCTTAGTTTTTTCCTCGTTTGCGTATAGTAGGGGAGACTCGCTTATTGTACGTTATTCTCTTAACAATGTTGCTCTGGGTTTATACGGATCAGCTTATCGCTATCTTGAATCATTGAGTCTAATTCCAACCGCTCTTGCACACAATCTTTTTCCTATTTCGGCAAAAGAAGGTGTTGTCAACGCAGAGCAAACTAGAAAAATCACTCTGCTTATGGCTTTTCTTGGGGTTCTTATCTCAATCTGTGTATATCTTAACGCATATCTCCTTGTTGTGGGAATACTTGGCGGATCATATATAGATGCAGTCCCGTTGCTGCAGATTTTTTCACTCGTTTTGGTATTCTTTTTCATCAATGCGCCTTTAAATACAATAGTGCTCAGTTCCTCAAAATTAAATTCATTCCTACCTTTTGGAGTAGGAAATACCTTTCTCAATCTAGGGCTCAACTTAATATTTGTACCTATTTACGGAGTTGCTGGAGCAGCCTGGGTAATGTTAACTACAGAAATAGTCGGATTGTTTATTAATCTATATTTTGTCAGAAAAGTATATTCCTCATGAAAAAACCTATTGTATCCGCCATCATCGTGCATTGGAATAATCCCTCTCTTTTGAAACGTGGACTTAGTAAGCTTGGTCACCCAAATAGTCTGCAAATAATAGTTATTGATAACGCATCAAAAGATAGACCTCTCTGGATCAATAAAACTTTTCCGCAAATTGTGCTTGTGCAGAATAAAGAAAATCTCGGCTATGCCAAAGCCTGCAATCAAGGAGCACAAAAAGCAAGAGGGGAATGGCTATTGTTCCTTAATGATGATGTTGAAATAAGATCTAAAGAAATTTTAAAGATGGTAAGATATTGCCAGGATTATAATCTTGATGCCGCCTCTGCCCATTCGAGTACAAAAGGATATGAAAAGTCTCTTCCCACTATACTCTCTCTGCTTGCGGAGTTTACACCTTTTGGTAAGTTTATAAATCCACCTGAATCCTCAACAAGAACTCTATTTGGGGGGTGTCTCCTTATTAAAAAAAGCGTGTTTGAAAAGGTAAATGGGTGGGATGAAGATTTTTATTTCTGGTTTGAAGATGCAGATCTAACATCTAGACTTATTCAAAACCAATTCAAAATAGGATGGATTCCTCTTAATGTAAAACACCTCGGAGGCGCCTCAGCACGTCAATTTACACAAACCCAACAACGTAAACTTTTTTTCAACTCGATGTCAGTCTATGCTAAAAAACACTTCTCGCTTCTGGGAAGAATCATAGTTACTCTATTAAAATTTAGATACACTTAAGCGCTGTTATAATAGAACTTCCTTTTTTGCTCTGCTTTTGCCTGATAAAGCATTAGACCGGATGAGTCTAACTGGGTGTATAATAACACCTGTATGAAAATCGCTTTCAATGAAGCTGCGTTAAAACCCCAGCGCCACAAAAAAGAGCTTATCAAAGTATTTACATCTGTTATCGACAGTGGCATTTTTCTTCGCGGGTCCCAAAACGAATTATTATTAAAGAATCTACAGCGTTATCTTAAAAATCCTTTTGTTATTTTCACCTCATCGGGTCACAGCGCACTGCAATCAGCTGTCACCTCGCTTTTTTTAAAACCCACCGATGAAGTAATTTTTCCTGTAAATTCCTATCCAACTGCCTTTCCTATTGCGCTTTCGCGCGCAAAACCGGTTCCCGTTGATGTTGATGAGAATGGCCTGATTAATCCGCAAAAAATTGAAGAAAAAATTTCAAAAAATACAAAAGCCATTGTAATCGTTCATCTTTATGGCTTAGTTGCAGACATCAACAAAATCAAAAATATCATAAAGAATAAAAAAATAATACTGATTGAGGATTGCGCCCAAGCATTTGGTTCGTTTTATAAGGGAAAGCCTGTGGGGGCCTATGGAGATATTTCTTGTTTTTCTTTTTATCCGACGAAAAATCTTGCAACATTGGGTGATGGGGGAGCGCTTTGGACAAAGCACAAAAAACTTTATCAGTATTTTAAAAAGGCCGTTTCTTACGGAGAAAATAAAAGATATCAAAGCGAGTTCGTCGCCGGACATAGCCGCTTACCAGAACTACAAGCTGCAGTATTGAACGTTTATCTAAAAACAATTAATCGTGAGATCGAGCGAAAAAAAGCTATCCGTGAAGAATATTTTGACTATCTAAAATATTTCAAACTTGAAACATTTATCCGCCCATTGTTTCACAAAAAAAACTCAAGTCCAAATCTACATCTTCTTGAAGTTGAAGTAAAAAAAAGAGACCAGCTGAAAGACTATCTTATGAAAAAGGGCATTGAAACCTCACTACATTATCCTTTGCCAATTCACTTGGTACCAGCCTTTTTTTATTTAAAATATAAAAGGGGTAGCTTTCCAGTCGCAGAAAGACTTTCGCGAAACATATTAAGTCTGCCATTTCATTCTTATCTCACTAAAAACCATGTTCACTATATAATAAAAGCGTTAAGGGAATTCTATGCTTAAAAAAATAGTGGGGTTTTTCCTTAGTTGGAAACTGCTCATGTTTTCTCTGGCTTTTTTGGCTACGCTGATAATCCCTTTAAATTGGGGAAATACCTATATTCGCCCATTCCATACACCCAATGTACCTTACAATTATCAAATTGATCCACCTTACTACATCTGGATTTGGGCAAATTTTGACGGCGCACATTATCTTTCTTTAGCCCGCAGTGGTTATCTAGATTATCAATATGGGTTTTTTCCCCTATACTCAATGATCATTGATTACACGCATAACTTATTTCATCTTCGATATATATCTGCCGGAGTACTTATCTCTAACGTCTTTTTTTTATTATCTTTATTTACTATCTGGGCACTTCTCAAAATCGACGACAAAAAAAAGCTGCTTTCTTTATTCCTTCTTATCTTGATTTTGTTTCCGACATCATTCTTCTATGGAGCAGTGTATAATGATTCGCTGTTTTTTTTCCTGGCAACTTTGTCGATATACTTTGCGCGCAGAGAGTCATGGATACTTGCAAGTTTAAGCGCTTCAGTTGCAACTTTGGCACGATTAAATGGACTTGCGCTTTTCTTCTTAATCTTTTTTGAGTATCTTCTCTCAAGTGAAAAATCTTCTACCGGGTGGAGCTTAGCTTCGCTGCTCGTTAGTCTAAAATCCCAACTGCAGTTAAAGAAGGTCTTAAAAAGTAAAATTTATTTTGTATTATTGGTCCCTCTGGTCTTTGTAGGGTATTTAGTATTCATACAGTTTGATTCAGGAAGCTGGACTAACTTATTTACGTCAATGAAGGTATGGGGTCAAGACAAAACCATTTTTCCGCTCCAGGTGTTTTGGCGATATCTAAAAATTATTTTCACCGTTTCACCTCATTTATTTAACTATTGGATAGCCGTCTCGGAGCTTTTTTTTGTATTTTTATACACTTTCCTTCTTATTTTTTCATTCAAAAGGATTCGTTTTTCCTACTGGATCTTTTTTTTTATTTCGCTACTTATACCGTCCTTTACCGGCACCTTCCAAGGTATGCCACGCTATGGCCTCCATCTGTATCCTCTTTTTCTTTCTCTAACCATGTTGCTCTCCAGTCAATCTCTTTTAAAAAAAATCGCTTACTTTGTAATAAGTATACTTTTGCTTTCTCTTTATGTCGGGTTGTTTACTCGGGGTTATTTTGTTGCGTGATAAATGAAAAAACTCAAAAGTCTAACAATATTTTTTCCAGCGTATAATGACGAAGGATCCATTGCTTTATTGGTAACAAAAGCTTATCAGATAGCCTGGCAGATTGCTTCTTCATATGAAGTAATTGTGGTAAATGACGGGTCAACTGATAATACACATAAAGTATTGAAAAAGCTAAAATTAATATATTCAAATCTTAAGATTATCAACCATAGAAAAAACAGAGGTTACGGCGGAGCATTGATCTCTGGTTTTTTAAACAGCTCTAAAGAATGGGTCTTTTATACAGACGGTGATGGTCAATACGATCCATCTGAAATTACCAAGCTCGTTGATAAAGTAGCAGAAGACGCTGATGTAATAAATGGTTATAAATTAGAGAGAGGAGATAATTTTTTAAGAAAATTTATAGGAGCTGCATATAACTTGCTATTACATAAACTCTATGATCTGCCCATTTCCGATGTTGACTGTGACTTTAGGCTGATAAAAGGAAAGTTTTTAAAAAAGTTCGATGCTGTCTCTACCTCCGGAATGTTTCCTTTGGAGCTGGTATTAAAACTCCATAGGGAGGGAGCGCGATTTAGCGAGGTTGGAGTACATCATTATAGGCGGCTTTATGGAAAATCTCAATTTTTTTCGGTCAAACATCTTCTTAAGACATTAATCGAACACATCGTATTTTATCGTGTGTATAATAGAATGAGAAAATGAAAATCCTTGAAGTCAGAAGTCTTTATTTTACTGAAGTAAAAATCATCCGTTTTGCCCGCTTCAGAGATCAGCGGGGTTTTTTTTCTGAAGTCTATCGTAAAAACGACTTTGATCTGCATCCTAAGTTGGGTTTTATTAAAGACGTTTCATTTATTCAAGCCAATGTCAGTTACTCAAAGAAAAAAACCATACGCGGTTTACATTTTCAGTGGAATCCGTACATGAGTAAACTCATCAGAGTAATCTTGGGAAAAATGATTGATTTGATCTTAGATATTCGCAAGGGCTCTCCACATTTTGGCAAGATTATTGCTTATGACTTGAGTACAGATATTGATAAAGAGTACAACCAATGGATATGGGTGCCAAAAGGATTTGCTCATGGAAGTGTTTATTTGGAAAATACGTTTATTGAGTATCTTTGCGACGAGGTATGGAACCCGGAAAGTGAAGCAAGCATATCTCCTCTTGCTCCTGATATTGACTGGTCTTCATGCGAGGGTAAATTTAAAACCTTATTTAACCGGATCTTATCTCAAAAGCCTTTGATAAGCGAAAAAGACAGAACTGGTTTTACGATCGAAGATTGGGCTAACAGTCCAGATTCGGAGAATTTTATATATACTGCCTGATCATCTATCTTGAATATAGTCATCTTCAATTTTTTTTGTCTTGTCGCGAATTGCCCGCTCCAGATCGACCCGTAAGGCGTTGGCAAGCTTAACTACAGAAAGTACTACATCTGCAAACTCCTCATATAAATTGGTCTTATTAAATCGGTCGAGCTTGGATTTTCTCTGAAGAGAAAGTACTGAAAGAATATCATTGGAAAGTTCGCCAACTTCTTCGCTAAGTTTGACCGTTTTAAACAAGATGTCCTTTTCCCGTTTGGTAAAGGTTACAAATTCTATACGCGAGGCTTTCTCAAGTTCCCGAAGTTTTCTTTGTAGTTCCTTAATCGAGTTCTGGGGTTTTAACTTACTTTCCTTTATCATATCTCTTGATATCTGCCTCCACCATCATCTTCACAAGTTTCTCAAAGCTTACCTTTGGTTTCCAACCTAAAACTTTTTTAGCTTTAACTGCTTTACCCTTTAGATTAAATACTTCTGCAGGCCTTTTAAAACGCGGGTCAACTTTAACGTATTTTTTCCAGTTTGAAATACCAACGCAGCTGAAAGCCGCCTTTACAAAGTCCTCAACGCTGTGATTTGAACCTGTTGCGACAATATAGTCATCAGGTTTGTCCTGCTGGAGCATGAGGTACATCGCTTCAACATAATCACCTGCAAACCCCCAATCCCTTCTTGGTTCAATACTACCCAATGCCAGCTCTTTGGCCAGTCCTAATTTAATTTTAGCTATTCCGTCTGTAATTTTGCGGGTCACGAACTGAATCCCCCTGATAGGGGACTCGTGATTGAAAAGTATACCGTTACAGGCAAACATCCCAAACGATTCTCTATAATTTACGGTTGTCCAATGGGCATAGAGTTTTGATATACCATAAGGGCTTCTGGGGCGAAATGGGGTATTCTCATCTTGATAGCCATTAGTACTATTGTTGCCAAACACTTCGCTTGTTGTTGCCTGATAAAACTTGGCAGTTGGACAAAACGATTTGATTGCATTCAATAAGTAAAGAACTCCCAAGGCGTTAACTTCTGTTGTCAGTTTAGCAAGCTGCCATGAGCTCCCAACAAAAGATTGAGCTGCAAGATTATAGACCTCGTCTGGATTAATATTTTTGATTAATGAGTAAAGAGAAGATTCATCTGTCATGTCTCCCTGGACATACTCGATACGGTCGGTTAACTCTAAATAATCTAAATTTGAAAAGTTCGGATTTGAATACCTACGAACCATGCCGTAAATCTTATAATCTTTAGCAAGTAGTAGCTTCGCCAGGTAAGGCCCGTCTTGGCCCAAAATACCCGTGATTAATGCTGTTTTAGCCATACCCCATACATTATAGCAGATTTGCTACAATATCATTTAATGGGGATTAGAATTGTTAATTTCTTCAAAAAACAGACCAGTGTGGACGTCATCATTAATACGCTTGGAAACTACTTAAATGTCTTTTTTACCGCACTATTTGCCCTTATTCTGGTACGCATTCTTGACCCTTCTCAATATGGGGTATTAAGCGTCCTTCTCGGGATTGCCTATGTTTTAGCCAATATTTTGGATTTTGGGACCACTGCAACCATTTACTCATACCTTCCGCCGCTAATTGAAAAACAAACAAAACAGATGTATGAATTCATTAAAACTACCTTTATTTATCAATCGTCTTTATCTTTTATTATAATTGCGATCCTCTTTGTTTCTTTTCCATATCTTGATAAAGTCTTTTTCAAAACTGGAGCACCTCCCTCTGAACTGTATATCACCGCTTTCTCTGTACTTTTTTTTATCTGGCAGAATTTTATCTCCAATATCCTCTTTGCAGCTAAAAAATTCCTCAAGGCAAATCTTTATATCAACGCCGCCAATATTCTCAAAACAATTCTTATTTTCTATCTTGCCTTCACCCGTACTGTCACTGTGGGCACTGTGATTTTCGTCTTTGGCATCATTGGGCCGGCTATTTTCTTCCTGCTGCTGTTTTTTGAGAAAAAAGATTTTGTTTTTGTTCTTATAAAATCAAAAGTAAAAAGCGAGCAGTTCCGCTTCGGCTATACGCTGACATATTTTTTTGCTAATCAATTCTTTAACTTGGGACTCAGGATGGATTTATTTTTACTTTCCTTTTTTAGACTAAGAAACGACGTCGGCTATTACGGTTTGGCCCAAAAAATTATTCTCTCGGTGATAACTACTGTCGTAAGTATTACTCAAGTCTTATCACCGAATTTCTCTAAGATCAAAAATCGCAGTGATTTTCGCTCCAGTATGAAAACTGGTCTGTATTATTTGACGCTGCCTGTGGCTATCTTCATCCTGCTGGCTGTGACGCCGAACAAGATCTTTTATCTCTTCTTTACGGAGAAGTTTGCCAAAACAGCACAGCTTGCGCGAGGTCTTGCCTGGCCTTTCATCCTCTTTACTTTGGGAGATTTGCCTTTGCTTTTCATTTTATATACTTTTAAAAAGCCGCAATTTGTCCTTTATTCCAATATTTTATTTTTCCTCGGAATGACGATCGGCTGCTATATCTTCATTCCAATTTACGGGGTGTTTGCACCGATCTATGTTATCGCAGCAGCACTGCTGCTTCCTGTCGCGGTTCAATCGATTGCTTCTTATTATGAGTACAAAAAACTCCCAGCCTAAGTTTGTTTTCATCATCCCGACTTTATCCAATAAGAGTGGGCTTGAAAACTTAATCCAAAATATCAATAACTTTTATTCCGATATACCTGTAATCGTGGTCAACAATAGTGCAAACAAAGAGCTTGGGACTCAATTACATGTCAGGGGTGTCAAAAACAGACTTGTTTTTATCAATCAGGATGTTAATACAGGATTTGCCAGAGCTTGCAATGACGGCGCAAAGCGAGCCGCAGAACTTTTCAGACCTAAATATTTTGTTTTTCTCAATGACGATACTCTGTTTACTCAAGATTGGCTTAAAAAATGTCTCTTGACAATGGAAAAAAATAAATGGGTGGCAACAACTCCGCTTCTGACTGATCTTAAGGGTAGGATAGAAAATGTTGGCTATACCGTTTTACCATACGGGAAAGTGCGTCTGATAAAGAATGCCCAAAATAAAGAAAAGATTGATGGAATTTCGGCAACTGCACTTATCTTTCAGGCAGAGCAATTTGTTCAACTGGGAGGATTTGACGAACGTTTTTTTGCCTATCTTGAGGATGTCGACCTTTTCCTAAGAGCAAAAAAAAAGGGGTTCCGTTTCGGAGTCACCAAGAGTGCGTCAGTTCATCATGAAGGTCAGAAAACTTCTGTCAAAATGCAATCGAAAAAAGCTTGGTTAGATTTCCGCAACTGGATTTTATTAATCGCCAAAAACTGGAGCCGGGAAGATCTCATTAAATATTTCCCCAAAATTTTACTTGAGAGGGTGAGAAATTTCTCCGGACTAATCAAAACTCTTTTTTAGACCAAACCTCGAAAGTAAGCCCTCTGAAACTTTGGATTTTCTGTTGGGAGAAACCCTTATCTTGCAGCTTATTTTTATAATTAAAGCCGTAGATATCTGTAGTGTGGGGAATGACTACAATCTTTTTGTCTTTGATATTTTCCTTCCTGATATCCACAACTGTAACTTCGGGATTGTAATATCTCAACGGGTCGGCGGAGGAAGGAATCATATATACTTTTTGCCTCTTCGACAATGAGCCAGTCAAACTTTTCCAGTCTTCTCTATGGAAATTGGGATTCAAAAGATAGACTGACGAGAAGGCACTAAAACCTATCAAAAGAGCGATTTTCTGCCACTTCCTGTCTGCTCCAGTTGCAATCAGCAAGGACATCAACGGAACAAGGTAGAGAAAGCGAAAATACTGCAGAAGAGGAGAAAAAATTGAGAAAATGGCGCCAAGAATAAGCGGAACTATAAAAAGAACTCCTAATGTTATCCTGAATCCGCCAAAGGCGAGGGAAGGGTCCGATTTGATCAGATTCTTCGCTGCAGCCAAAATGACAAACATCGTCCAGAGACCGCCAACTGCATAATAAACCGCTTTCGGCTCCCAGCTGATTCTTCCGATTGAGAATTTCAAGGGAATAAGTAAAAAATTTTTCAGATTCACAGTCCCGAGCACATTAGTCCAGTTGGCAACCAACGTAAGCTGATTTCTAGAGTTTATGTATTGTTGAATAAGCAGGGGAGAAACTAAAAGGATCGCCAATATAAAACCTGGCAACAAAAGAAGGAGCAAACGAAATTGTTTTTGAACCAATAAATAAAGATAAATAGTAGCAATTAAAAAAACCGAACCATAAAAGGTCAAAAACGCCAAAAAAACAAAGAGATTAAAGAGGTATAGCGACAATATCAATTTTTGTAAGCTGGGAACTTTGTAAATGGACGGAAGGGCTCCTTTACGAGTCATAAATTGTGTGTCGAGCAACTTTATAAGAAAATACAAAGCTCCTGTCAATAAAAAAGTCACCATCATGTACATTCTTGCCTCCTGCGAGTAGTAGACAATTAGTGGATTAAACAGGAAAAAAACAACCGCCCAAAGTCCAGCTTTCTCATTTTTCAGCTTCGCTCCAATCAAATATACAAACCAGCCCGCACCCAGTGAAAACAAAACAGACGGCATCCGCAACGCAATTTCCGAATAACCAAAGAAGCTCGTCCAAAGCTTTAAAAAAAGATAATAGAGCGGGGGGTGAAAATCATAAGGAGCAAACTGAGAAACTATTTGCAAAAAATTAAATTGTTGAAGAACGCGGGCTGTAGTTGCCTCGTCAAGCCAGAGTGATTGATTTAGAGCAATCAGACGAACCAGGAAGGCCAGTAAAAGTGCCAGGACTAGCATGGTGAGCGGGATACGGGAATCGAACCCGTGTCTACTCCTTGGAAGGGAGTCATTGAGCCACTCAACTAATCCCGCAGCTTTAGAATTATACTTTAAGATTTATCGATTACCAATAAGATTTTCTAGATTTGCGAATAGAGTCTGGCTCTGGAAAAGTTCTTCCAGACGATTAACACCAATTCCAACTTCGCGAAAACGTACCAGCATGCCGACTACTCTTAACCCATCTTGAAAGGCTCTCATAATTATATCGGTAAGATAATATTCATTGGTCACAGCTGACTTTTTGATTTTGTTTATCTCGGATTTTAGAAATTTGTAATCAAAACAGTAAAGTCCTGCATTGATCTCTTTTTTTGCTCGCTGTTGATCATTGGCGTCTTTTTCCTCGATAATATCTCGCACATGCCCTTCTTGATTGCGCTCAACGCGCCCGTATCCAGTCGGGTCATCCAGCTTGGTCGTAATCAATGAAACGACAGCCTTCTTTTCTTTATGAAGATTGATGAGTTTTTCGATTGTTTTTTGTTTATAAAACATCATATGATCGCCCATTCCAACAAGCACTAAAGAAGGAGGATTCTCCTTTAGCATCTTCAGCCCGACTTTGACTGCGTGACCTGTTCCCAACTGTTTCCTTTGGGTCACAAAGAGAACCCCCGGATAATTCTTTAGGACTTGTCTGACACTTTCGGCAAATGCACCGATAACAATAATAACGGGTTTTGAGACTTCTTGAAAGAGCTCAACTCCGTAAACCACCATCGGTTTCATTAGAAAAGGATAAGCCACTTTGTTTCTGTCTTTGGAGTTGATACGTGTTCCTTTGCCTGCTGCAAGAATAATAGAGGCTACAGATGTATTGTTCATATTAGGTAATCAATTGGGGTATTTAAAAATTAGGGTTTGCAGCAAATTGTAGAGCCATTTTGCAAATTATACCAGGCCATCTCTTGATTTTATACAACGCCCGTGCTAGGATGTCAAGTATGAATATAGTGGCCAATCTCCTAATCAATGGTTTAGCTGTTTTCATCACAGCCTACATCTTACCTGGAGTTCATGTCGAAAATTACCTGGTGGCGCTTTTGGTTGCAGTTGTCCTGGGTATCATCAACACGGTTGTTCGGCCTATTCTAATCTTTTTTACTTTACCTGTGACCATCCTTACTTTTGGCCTTTTCATCTTTGTTATCAACGCTCTTATCATCCTTATTGTAAGTGATCTCGTCCCTGGATTTTCAGTCAGAAGTTTTTGGTGGGCAATTGCGTTTAGCCTCGTTCTTTCACTAGTTGCAGGTATTTTAAACTCTCTGGTTAAGTAAGGAGATTTTTTAATTATTCCCAGCCTTGGGGGTGATCCTTATACCACGTAAGAAGTGATTTAACGCTGTCTGCTATGGTGCGTTTTGGTTCCCAACCCAAGACTTTCTTTGCTTTTTTGATTGAAGCAACTAAACGGGCCGGGTCACCTTCACGGGGGGGTGCTTTTTGTACTTTTACCTTCTTTCCTGTCGCCTCCTCAACTTGGGTTATAATCTCAGTAACTGAACTTCCTGTTGCTGTCCCTAGATTCAAAACCTCGCTCATTCCACCTTGCAAAAGATAATCCATTGCTTTTAAGTGAGCCTCGTTCAAATCCACAACGTTAACATAGTCTCGAATAGGCGTCTTATCCGGCGTATCAACTTCAGGACAGGTCAGTCTGAATGGTTCAAGATCAAGAACCCCGCGTACTACATTCTGGACAAGCAGGGTAGAGGGTTTTTTGGAATCGCCTATTATGCCGTCATCTGTGGCTCCACAGACGTTAAAATAGCGCAGAATAACGTAATTTAGGCCCTTTAATTGCCCAAACCACCTGATAATATCTTCTGCCATCCGTTTGGACTCTCCATAAACATTAATAGGGACAAGGGGGTGCTTCTCGTCAATAGGCATATATTGAGCCTCACCATATACTGCGGCTGTTGAGGAGAAAATGATTTTTGCTGAGGCCTGCTCGACTAGCCTTTCGACCAAGTTGAGCGTACCCCAGATATTATTTTCAAAATACTTGCCTGGCTCTTTCATAGACTCATCCACCAGACAGGATGCGGCATAATGAAGCACCACGTCAATAGGTTTATGCTCTTTAAAGAAAGGGGCGATATCGCTTTGTAAGTCAAGCTCAGAATATTGAAGTTTTTCTTTCCCAAACTTTTTCTGAAGTAGTTCCAGAGGCTGCCTGTAACCGGTTGAGAAGTTGTCAACTGCGATCACTTCGTGTCCTTCTTGAAGAAGAAGATAAGTTGCAATTGAGCCGATATAACCTCCAGCGCCAGTTACTAAAACTTTTGCCATAAACTAATCGTACCAGAATTATCTAGGATCTAGCTCTTTTTTTTTGAGATAGACAATCAACTCGCCTAGAATCCCGGTTGTAATCACTTGAATACCAACAATCACCAGCAACACGCCTAAAAGCAAAACAGGCCTTCTGTAAAGAAGTTTTCCATAGAAAAGGCGCTCCATCGTAAGGTAACCCAGAATAAGAACACCTGCAAGGGAAACAATACTCCCAAACTTGCCAAAAAAATGCAACGGCCGCTCGGAAAAGCGATAGAGAAAATAGGCAGTCAGCGTATCCAGAAAGCCTGTAAACAGTTTTCCCGGTCCAAACTTGGTCTTGCCGTATTTTCGAGCTCTGTTTTTCACAGATAATTCTGTTACACGATGTCCCTGATAATAGACCGCAAGCGGCATAAAACGGAAGTTATTGCCATATAGCGTAACACTCTCCAAGACTTCCCTTCTCATTACTCTAAATGGACAGTTAACGTCTGTAAAGGGGGATTTGAGCAGGAAGCGGATGATTCTGTTGCCTACCCCGGAATAGAGAAGTACCAACCCATTGTCTTTTCTTGTTTCACGAATTCCGTTGACAAAATCATAACCTTCTTTGATTTTTTTTAACAATTTTGGCAAATCTTTTGGATCATCCTGAAGATCTGCGTCCATAAAGGCAATTATGTTTCCCTTTGACGCTTTAATGCCCTCATCCAACGCTTTGCCTTTTCCAGATTGCTTCCAGACAACCACCAATTTGATCCGTGGGTCACTCCTCATCAACTCCTCCGCCTCAACTCGGCTCAGGTCAGTTGAGCCATCATCAACCAGGACTATCTCAAATGGCAATGCCAGTTTTTTCAATACAACAAGCAGCTCTTTATACAGGAGGGTGAGGTTCTTCTCTTCATTGTGAAACGGAATAATAACGCTAATCATAATTTTTTGTAAACTTCAAAATTCTCACTTTTATAAATCATCTTGAATCGACTATCTGTTTGGAGCTTCTTGTAGGCCGGAATAAGGCTTTCTCGCTCCGGGTAATTATATATCTCATTGGGCCTGATAACAAGGTAATCTGCCAGAGGGTAATTTTGCGAGAAGACATAAAAATAACGGCGTCCGGTAAAAAAAGGGGAGAGCTGGCCCACTGTTGAAATTTTCAAATTCTCATCTTTGAGCTTATCTGACCACACGTCTACCAAGGCTGACTCTTTTTGAGGATATTTAAAAGGATGGATTTCATGATTACGGGCCAAAGGCAGCGGTCCTTCAAGGTAGGCAAAAAGGAGAATAAAAAAAGTGAGGTAGAAGGCTATAAAGCGAGGACTCAGCCGAGACAGAAGCCTTAGCGCGCCTCTTGCCCCGTAAATCGCGGAAATGAAGATGAAGGGAGTGATAACCGATGAATAGTGAAAATAAATACTTCTTAAACTCGGGTTACTGGACAAGAGATTTATACCAACCTCAGGCGCCGCGATAATAAAGTGGAGAGGCGACAGGAGTGATAGGAAGCCAACAGGTCCCAATAGACTAAGAAAATAGTTCCAGGTTGAACCATTAAAAAGGTGCTGAGCCAGATACAGGGGGTTTGAAATTACACCTAAAAGTATTTTTCCTACGCTACCGCCAAAATATTCATAGTAGGAAAGAGCAAAATGCCGCTCGCCACCGCGAAAGTAAGGAATAATAAAATAAAAAGAGAAGATAAACCACAGGATGCTTGTTACAATTACCGAAATTGCATAAATCCATTCTTTTTTCCCTCGGGCTGTGTTTTGCCGGATCAGAGTAAATATGACAAAACCTCCAAAAAAAGCAGTCGTCAAACCAATCTCTTCCTTGGTTAAAAGAGTAAGTAGCAGAAACAAAAAACTTAAGCCGTAACTTTTCCTTAGCCAAAAGTAGAACATCGCAAGAAGTAGAGTTGTCGCAAGTGTCACTGCGTGAAAATCAAATATATTGGCTCTTTCAAGCGGGGGATAAAGAAGATAGGAAAGAGAAAAAAGCAGTGAGAAGAGGTCCTGGTATTTGTTTGCTTCAAAGACGTATTGTGCGATTTTAAATATAAACCAGGCGCCAAGTCCCACTACGGCAGCTTGGATAACCAACAGCGTCACAGGGGATGCATAAATAAAGTAAAAAAGCGCAAGCGGCGCAAGGATAATATCATTGTGTATAGCTATGCGTTTGATCTGGTCAGCTCTCATGGGGCTTGTGAGCTCAAGGACACGAGAAAAGTCAAGATGAGTTATAGCACGGTATGTATTAAACACGGTCTGATGCATAATCCCCAGATCGAAATAAGAAGAGTAGAGTGTCTTCATCCGAAGGATTGTAAAGAGAGAAAAGTAAAGAATATAGGCGATTATCAAAACCCAGAGTACGATTTTGTATTTCATTTGTTTCCTGAGTGAAACTTCTCGTGTATCTCCTTTAACCGGAAATTGGTAACATGCGTATAGATCTGCGTGGTTGAAATATTCTTGTGTCCAAGCATCTCTTGGACTGAACGCAAATCAGCTCCGTGGGAGAGTAGATCAGTAGCGTAGGAGTGACGAAGGACATGCGGTCCGATACGGATGGTTATTCCTGCCTTCTTTCGATACTTGTCAATCAGACGCTCGATTGAACGGGCAGACAAGCGCATTTTCTCATCATCAAGCTCTTTGGATTTAGGTCCTGAATAACGAACAAATAGAGGCCGATAAGGGTCTTTTCGCTGAGAGAAATATCTGCTCAACCATTCTTTGGCTCTTTTGGAGAGAAAGACCACACGTGCTTTGCCACCTTTGCCGATAACCCCAAATTCACCAGTATTCAAATTGGCATGTTCGCGGTTTAATCCCACCAGTTCTGATACACGAAGACCGGTGGAGAAGAGCACTTCAAGAATCGCCCGATCGCGTATTCCTGCCTCATCTTTGGTGTCTACTATGCGAAAAAGGCGTTCCAACTGTTCAGGTTGAAGAATCTTAATATTGCGGTCGCGCAGCTTGCCAAGTTCAATCATCTCCGGAGAAATAACTTTCACCTTTTGCCTCAGAAGATAGCGAAAAAACGAACGTAAGGCTACAAGAAAATAATTTTGAGTTTGTCTTTTCAGACTACCTTTGAAAGGATTTTTATAAGTGTGAGAAAGATATAACCTAAAGTCGCGGATTAAATTTTCGTCGATTTTTTCTACTTCAAAATCTTCGACTTTTTTGCGCTGCAGCAGCCATCCTTGGAAAAACTGCATGTAGTAACCATACATGCGCACTGTTTTAATGGAAAGATTTTTATCAAGCTCGCAATACTCAAGAAAGCGCAAAACAGCCTCTTTCATACCCATAACCTTTATATTAAACGACGCTTATTAAAAAAACAAGGTTTTCAACGCAATTTGACTATCGGCTATAAAATACTATATACTAGAGATAGCTTATATGGTTGAAAGTCAACCGTCTCCAACATGATCCACGCTATCCAAGAAAATCGATGGGGTCTATTCCATCAGTCCGTTTTTTAACAGGGGAAGTTAGAGTTTTAGCCACGAAGATAAAAGATTTGGGATATCCAGATGGAATTGATATTAATCATATTCAAGATCTTCCTCCAGAATATAGAGGAATACGAAGCACAAAGCTCGATCCTAGTAGGTCTAGTCACTTAACCTTAAGAGATATGATAACGCGGGAATCGCATTATAATCATCAGGCTCACATAACGAAAACAATAAGATTTAGATCCAGATTGAACAGAGCTTTGAATAGAGTGCTTGACGAGGAAAATAAATCTGCTGGTAGAGGAGGGAGATGATATAATTAATAAGCATCAAGAACCTTGCCGCAGTGGCGGAACTGGCAGACGCGCAAGATTTAGGATCTTGTGCCCGTAATGGGCGTGGGGGTTCAACTCCCTCCTGCGGCACTTGAAAAGATTGAACAATTTATTTTAACGAAAGAATATTTTTATCTATTTAAGACGTGAGATTTCATTGAGTACTTTTTGCTAATGTTTGCGCATTTTTTCGCGCATTTCCTTGCTCTTTAATTTCTCTTGATGAAAACGTAGTGAAGTTTTATTTGTCCCACTTGGAAGAATATAAATTTGAAGAGTAGAGGATTTCTTCCAACCCTTAGGTTGCAAGGCAAGTCTTAATTTTTGGCCTGTTGTAACAGTTCTTAACTCACCTTTAGTTCCCTCTATTGACTCGAATTTGAGGCCTTTTTTTGGTTCAAAATTATTAACTTTACCCAACCATAACTGTTGTCCTTTTGGACTTAAAAGAATCTTCCAAACCTGCTTAGGACTCAAAGACAATGTTTTTTGAGCACCGATTTCAAAACCCATTTCTTCAGTTTCACCGATTGTTCTTTTTCCCCGGGCATATTCATAACCTACAGTCACCATTTGACTCCACCAACCGCTTTTAATATACTTTTTGTCGTAGAGCATTTGCGCAATGTCTTTATGGATCATCTTCTTTGCCCCTAGCTTATCAAGAAGCTCAATCCACTCATCCCAACCTTTACCAGTTGTTTTCTTAACAGCCCCTGTAGAGATTTTATTAACCCTATAATCTGGCATGTTATAATTTTATCACGCGCTGGAGGGGTCGCATAGTGGCCTAGTGCGCACGCTTGGAAAGCGTGTATAATCGCAAGATTATCGTGGGTTCGAATCCCACCCTCTCCGCAGGATTTTTTTAGATACTATAATATTATAAGGAGTTCTCTGTGTTTGTAATGGCAAAAATCGCCAAAACCCTCGGCTACTCCATTATTGTCGCCATAATCCTTGCTGTTGGCATCGGCATATTTTTTATTTTTCAAAAACATGTTTTTCTCAAGCCGAGTGCAGGAGAAACTCTCTCAAAGCTCCGCGTCTCCGGCAACCGCATTGTCACAAAAGAGGGACAGACGATCCGACTCCGAGGTGTAAATTTTGGGGATCCTTTTCTACTGGAGAAGGATGATTTTGATAGGGATGGTCTGCCAGATCACCATTTCTCAGAGAAAATCGAAGAGGATTTCGCACGCGTGAAAGCACTCGGCGCAAATATCGTCCGCCTGATGGTTTACCCCGGGTACTATCGGTTAGTCGGTGGAGAGCGTTACCTCACAACCTATGTAGATCGCATGGTTAATCTGGCTGAAGAAAATAAACTTTATATCATTATCGATTACCACGTGATCGGGCGACCTGGCGGTTGGTATGACTCACCATCTGACGCAACTCTTTGGGAATATCCAGCGAAGGTTCACTACACGGATTCCGACATGGCGGTTTCCTTCTGGAATAAAGTCGCAACCCGTTACAGTAAGAAGAGCCACGTGCTTTTTGAAATTTATAATGAACCAGCTGATGATACGGCTGATTTTACCTGGGCTGACTGGCGGCCGACAGGTCAACTTCTGATCGACACTGTTCGCAAGCATTCGGATAACATTATTCTCGGGTCAGGTCCCAAGTATTCAAATGATCTCTCTGATGTGCCCAAGAACCCATACAACGATACAAATCTCGTGTATGTCGCTCACGTCTATCCCGGCAACGTCCCCAAAGGAGAAGACCAAGTTGCCCAGTGGGAGAGAAGTTTTGGCTTCTTGGCCTCGACCTATCCGGTGATCGTCTCCGAGTGGGGTTTCAGCAACGGGGGAGACGAGACGACTAACGGCACCCTCGAAGGCTACGGAAGGCCGCTCCTCGATTATCTCGATCCAAAAAATATCCACTGGACCGCATTCGTTTACCATCCCATGGACCCGGGGCAGGGGCAAATGCTGATCGAAAATGATTGGACTACTCTCACGCAGTTTGGTGAGTTCGTGAAGCAACGCCTGCAGAACTGATCAGGGCTATAAAGCGGTCCTGAAAGCACTAGCTCCTTCCTAATTTCGATCCTCAGTCCGCTTGTTGTGGTTTGCTAAAATAGCTTCAACCCAAAGACTGTACATTTAAGTATTATTTTTTAACCTCTGAAGTTGTTAACAGACACATCTGATAGTAACTCCAATCCTGTGTCACTTAGTTATCACTGATCGCCAGTAAGCTCCTATCTGGTTTTATTGCATCGATGATCTGTATTGGATAATTATTTTTTATGCTCTGTCCAAATTGATTCCACACAGTATTTGACATGAAGATTGTGAACGGTCTTTTGAAGGTGGTTTTTGCAATTTCCTTAGGTTCGATCACCTTAACTGTCTGGCCCGCAGATGTGAAAAGTTCAATCCGTGTATACCACATGTGTGGCATTCCCCATACATAATACGGATAGTCATTGCTACTTACCAGAAAGTAATGGTTATTTGATCTTCTTTTTTGTGATTCTATATACCGCGCGGTTCCGCCTATATCATCACCTTGATTAAAACCCGTGCGTATAAAATGACCAAAGGCTGTAAAATTTAAAAAAATAATATAGGCGCAAACGGTGTACAACAACACATTACTTATCACCTGCGGCATAAATCGATCAAGCGCTTTATTTATTCCCACCAGAGCTTCAATAACCAATCCCACCACAAATGGTAAAAATATCAAATATCTTGTATAGCTGGGATTCTTGGTGATAAATAGTGAAAAAAACACATACAAAAAAAGGAAACTTCCAACTACAAGAAACTCTTCTTTAGGCTTGTTTGCCTTAAGGAAAAAAATCAACAGTCCCATCCAGAGTAAAATGCCTGTTACCTGATCAACAAATCCATAGCCTTGATTGGAATAGATATATCCGTTATCAGATATAGGTTGGTTAAATGCCAAAAGACCTTGTTTGGCATTTATAAGCATTCCCTCAGCAATAGTTTTTGCGTGTACCCAATCACGCTCAAGATTCTGGGCAGCTGGGAAAAGCATAATCTGCTCTTGTATAAACGCAGTCCCTTGGTATTGAGTTTTTACAGTTGTTGTAATAAGAGGGGAGACAGTAAGTATAAAACCAACCGCCGCTACCATAAGGAGTTTGACGCGTGCATAAAAATCGTCTTTAAATCCATAAAACAAAAGATATTGGAGAGCAAAAAGGATATAAAGCACAATAATGATACGTCCGGGGAAATAGTTATAGAAGGCAAGACCTGCAAAAACCGAGCCTATATAGGTTTCCAGCTGAGCCTTTTTTTGATAGCCTCGCATCAGAAAAAAAAGAGCTATCAGCTCAAGAAAAAGAGGGATATTATCGCGCATTGCCATGCGGCTTATTACAAGTAGAGCGTGATTTGTTCCGACTAAGATCGCTCCAACTACTGCCCATTTGTAGGATCCAAAGATAACTCGAAAAAAAAGATATGCGCCAAGCACTATCATGATTCCTAAAAATGCATGGATCGTACGGATATTTAGAAGTGTAACTCCCCCAAGTAGTTTTGCAGTATTTGAATAGATAATAAAAGGAAAAGAAGGAAAGCCGAAATAGTTTGAAAGGCCAAAAAGATCATTTTGACTGTGCGACGCAAACAAACGAATCCAATACATGATAGTTATTTCATCAGAGCTGACTTGATAAGGAACTGAGTAGATTTTAAAAAGATATATCGGGATAAATACAGCAAAGAGGCAAAGTAGAATTAGTACATCAAGTTTGTGTAATTTGATTGAGTGGGACTTAGGTTTTTTGTCAAAAAAGAAGTAACTACCGAAAGCCACAAGAGATGCGAGCCACAACCACATACAAAGAGGATGATCTGGTTGAAAAGCGTAGAGCAGACTAGTTAATGCGGCAGATAAAATGCCAATAACAAGTAATAGTTTCTTACTTGACAGATGTAAACGAATATAGCCCATGGCTATTATTAAGTCTAGTGAAGGATATTAACATAGTCAACAATAGTTGGGCAGATTTCGAAAGTTATCCCATTCTGCTTGCTTGATATTTGAATGGTATAATTAAACTTTGTGAGTAAAAATACTATTATCATCTCTGTTGTTTCTGGCCTTGTTCTTCTGGGTTTCTTAGTTGTTGTTTATACTCTAACCACCAAGCCGGTCCAAACCGATTTTCCGCAAGTTAATAAAATAGCCACGACAGATCACGTAAAGTGGTCTGCGGATAAGAAAAACGTTCTTGTTGAATATGGAGATTTTCAGTGTCCGGCTTGTAGAGTGTACCACCAGTTTTTAGCTGATTTTGAAGCAAGCTCCAGCGCAAACTCCCCAGTTACCAAAAAAGTAACTTTCGTTTATCGTAATTTCCCATTATTTCAGGTTCATAAAAATGCCTATCCTGCAGCTTATGCAGCCGAAGCAGCAGCTAAACAGGACAAGTTCTGGCAGATGCACGATCTTTTATACCAAAAACAGGATGGATGGGCCGAGCTTGCCAATCCTACAGACTATTTTGTGGGTTTAGCTCAAAAACTCAATCTCAACCTAAACAAGTTCAAAACAGATCTGAATTCACAAGAAGTAAGGAACAAAGTAGAGGCAGATCTGCAATCCGGCAACCTGGCGCAAATCTCCTCAACCCCTGGTTTCTTTTATAACGGCCAAAAGCTTAATATCCAGTCTCCAGAACAATTGAAACAAGCTATTTCGGGAAATTCTCCATAACTCCAATCATTTTAGGACCTGCCAGAAATCCAGGCCTGAGTCGCGAAAGAAAGAAAATATTTCCCTCACTCTGGATTGTCCCTGAGATAACCGCCACTGCGGCTGAATATGAAGCCTGCTTGACTAAATCAAGGGCGCTATTGTCAAAGGCGCCATAGGGATAAGCAAATGTTTTTATTTGAACTCCAAACTCATCCTCCAACTTTTTTTTGCTATCTACAATCTGGCGTCGGGCATAGGCAGGGTTTGCGCGCTTCAAATAGGCATGATCAAACGTGTGTGAACCTATTTCAACCAAACCGCTTGTAAGAAGCTCCTTTATCTCCATCTCGTTCAAAAACCCTCTTCGGCCCACAAAATTGGCAACGATATACAATGTCGCTTTAGTCTGATATTTTTTAAGCAGCGGAAAGGCATTAGTATAAAAGTCTTCATAGCCGTCATCAAAAGTAAGGGCTGCTGACCTGGTTGAAGTTTTGATCTGCCCTGAAAGGATGTCAGGAATCTCTCTGACAAAATACATTTGATAGTTTGCTTCTTTAAAGTTTTTCAGTTGATATTCAAATAAAGCTGGATTAATAGTCAAACTTCTTCTTATTGTATCGTTTGGATCTTTCACATACTCTATATAGTGGTACATGATGATTGGGAATCTGATTTTAGCTGCTTGACTTGCTTGAGGTTCTTCTTTGATCTCTTTAGGTTTTTCAAGAACTTCCTTGGTGTATTTGGGAATAATTTTTTTTTGCAGTTTTGACGATTCAATCTCGCTGGCTATATAATATCTGGCAAAAAGAAGAGCTCCGATGACAAATCCCGCCAAAAACCATAGACTGAAGATATTTTTTATTTTAAATCGCACAAAAAACATTATACCATAGCTTAAGCTTAAAATTGAGCCTATTTAGCCTCAAAATAGGGGATTCCAGCCACAAAAAAGTAACCAACGACTTCAAAGAGAGAAACCAGATCAGAAATAGAGTGGGAAATAGCTTTATCTTTATATTATTTTTTGCAAAAATTTTGTGTTTAAATTTAAAATGTGAAACCCACTTCCCCTCTGGGGTGAATCTGGCTAACGTCGTAAAAGATACAATTTACGACGTTATGTGTACTTCCTTCCCTGCGGTAATTTGTCCCTATTTTCGCCTTTTTCCCATTTACCTGATATGTCTGCTAAATAAAAGAGAATGGAATATCCCAACTCCCTTTTAATTCTCTTGATTAATTTTTTAGTTAGTCTGTCTATTTGTTATTCTTTATCTGTTTAAACCTCTCACCCTATGTACTTCTCTCCAGTGGTTTTAACCACTTTAAAGACTGTTCGATTTAGCTTGTTGTTTCAATCTAATCAATTAAATTCGAGGCTAAAAGTAAGATGTAGTCAAACATTGCGATCATATAATCATGTTCTATTTAGAGCGTAGTAGTAATCTATTTCTGTAATTTTGAGCTCAAATTACGTTATTATTCTAGGTAATCTTAAAAAATCTAATTTCAATTTTAGCTTTGACCACTACCCTATAGTTTTGTAATATTTATACTATAGGATATATTTATCACGTCCGTTATTTTTCTCCTGCTTTTGGCCTCACACTTAGCCTCCCCTCTCCTCTATCTTGGGGTGTCGATTATTTTTTAAGAAGTTCTAAAAATTGCAGAATTAATTTTTTTTCACCTGCAATAAAATAATTTATTTTGATGTTATCCAGGTTCAACTTAAGCTCACTGCCTTCTAGGTCTAAAACTACCCCGCCAGCCTCATTCAGGATCAATTTTGAAGCTGCCAGATCCCAAATATTGCAACCGCCGTGTAAAGCTAAATTCCCTACTCCCTCAGTTACTCTACAAATTTCCAAAGCAATCGATCCTACCATTCTAAAAGTTCTTACTGACTGTGAAACATCCCTGATGATATCTAATATTCGCTTCCTTTGCGTGCTTACGTTAGGCGGGGAAGCATAGAGAACTGCATCTTGGATCTTTATATTTTTTCCTATCCTCAACTTTTTCCCGTTTTTGTAAGCTCCTTTTCCCTTTTCTCCCCAATAGAAATTGTCTCTCACAACGTCATATATGAGTCCTGCTAAAAGTTTATTCCCTTTAAAAAGCGCAATTGCTACACAAAAGAAATCAATTCCGATTGCAAAGTTATTGGTCCCATCCAAGGGATCAATGACAAAAGTGTATTCGCCTTTGGTAATAAGATTCTCCTCGCCAATAAATCCCACTTTGCCTTCTAGAAAACTCCCCTTAACGGATTTATTGATCGCACCAACAATTGCTGCTTGGGCCTCGTGATCTGCTACGGTAACTATATCCTGGATGCTAGTTTTTAACGCAACCTCAATTTGTTTTTGAAAGTACTGCTTAAGCACTGCTCCTCCCTCAAGAGCTCCCTTTTTTAAAATATCAAGATACATGGGTGTCCTTTTTTTACCAATTTATTGTCAACAAAGCGATTACAACAACAATCCCCAATAAGATGATATATTCGCGCACGGTTTGCTTAAAAAGCCTGGTATCGATAAAGGCCGTAATCAGGCCGCTGAGGGAATAATAGGAAGCTGTGACAACCAGAGCCATGATTGATGGTTTAAACGGTATAAAAGACAACACCATCACAATCTGCGCCAATACAAAAGCAGTTAAAAAAGCATAAAGGAATAAATCCCTTTCAAGTTTAAGATTGAGCTTGATAGTCCAGTAAAGTTGAAGACTAACTGGAAAAACGCTTGCCCCCACCAGGGCCGCGTTTATCATAAAATTTTCCCTAGCTGAAAAAAGAATATTAGCAATCAGAAAGATAATGATCGTCTGAAAAAAATAATTAACTGAAAAAGCCGCTCTAAAAAGCTGGAGGCTCTTCTCTACTCCGACATTGAATATATTTGAAGTCAAAAGTATGGCGTAGATCGCTACTGCGTAGATGACTATAAAGGGTAATCGAGTCAACCAACGAACTGGAAAAAGAAAATAGAATAGATAAAAGGCTACGCTAAAAATTACCGGAATAAGAAAAAGCATGATCCATTCAGATTTATCAATCCCTTCAAGGACTGAAAAGTACGTCAGCAGATAAGTAACTAAAATAAATAGAGGAATGAAGAAAATAGCCTTGTCAAAAAAGAAGAAAGTCGAAATCAACAGCAGCAGGCTTAAGACAAAAGCGCTGACGACAAAACGTACCCGCTTCTCTATTCTTAAAGAAAAAGAATTTATTTTTTTGATCAAAAAGTTTAAAAAATTCTGCATGAGTAGTATTATAGCTTTAAATACTGCTCTGGGATGTCGAAGTTTGAAAAGACTTTATGCACCTCGTCAATTGACTCAAGAGCCTCAACCAGATTAAGTATGCTTTTTATGGCGCCTTTGTTGGTTATTTTAACCGTTGAGATGGGCCTGTAATCCAGTTCCTGGGGGGTTGGCTTCAGCTCCCCCAAAAAATCTCCAACTCTGCCTAAACTCTCAAATGGAAAGTAGACCGTGAAGGATGAGTCGTCATCATCAATATCAAAAGCATGAATTTTGTCGGAAAATGTAAAAACATCTTCCTCTTTATTGCTCATCTTTTCAAAAGAAATTATGCCGCACATCTTAAAAAGGTAGATTACCGAGCCCTGGGGGCCTATTTTACCCTGGTGGCGCTCAAGAACATTTTTAATCTCACTGTGAGTTCTATTGGAGTTGTCAGTTGTTGCCTGGATGAGAAATACAACGCCTCCAGGTCCAAAACCTTCATAAACTATCTCATGCAGGTTTTCTTTGTTCGGGCCGATTCCTTTTTCTATTGCCCTTTGTACGTTTTCCTTGGGCATATTCTCGTGTTTGGCTTTTTCTATAGCCATTCTTAGTTTGACATTATGTTCCGGATCTGTAGCCCCTCCCCCCTCCAAAACAGCAATGGTAATAGTTTGCGCAAGTTTAGAGAAAATTCTACCTTTTTCCTGGTCTTTTAGACCTTTTTTTCGCTTAATTTGAGACCATTTGGAGTGACCTGACATAAGTTCGGACATTATACTTGACATTAGTCTCAAATGCCATATACTGTTAGGATTTATGAACGATTTGGAGCTCTTGGAGCAACGGGCAATCGACGCTGCAATCAACCTCGATTGGAAGGAAGCAATTGGCGATAATAAAAAACTTCTTAAGTTAGACAAAAATAATTTTTCAGCCTATCTGCGCTTGGGTTTTGCTTATGTCCAAACCCATAAACTAACTCTTGCCAGGCAAATCTATCGGAAAGTGCTAAAGCTACAACCCAACAATCAATTGGCGAAGGAAAATCTGGACCGGATAAAAATACTGGCTAAAAAAAACGTCAAGAAATCTGCCAGAAAAGAGGTGCGCTTTGATCCTTCACTTTTTCTGGAAGTCCCTGGCAAAACAAAAAGCGTGCCCTTGGTGAAAATCGGGCAAAAGAGTTTACTAGCCCACCTCGTAGTCGGCCAAGAGATCATGCTCAAGGCCAAAAAAAGAAAAATAGAGGTGAGATCTAAATCCAACGATTATATCGGTTCCTTGCCTGATGATTTGTCCAAGACTCTATTTCTGTTTATGAAAGCCGGTGGAGAGTATTCGTGTTTTATCAAAGAAGCTTCATTAAGCCGTGTAGTGGTTTTTATTAAAGAGCAAACCAAAGCTAAAAAATTTGCCAAATATGCTTCTTTTCCCAATACCGCAAAAACAAATATGATGAAAATAGGCATAGATGAGGATCTGGACGCTCTTGCAGATGAGCCTGATGTATTGACTAACGATATCGAGAATATGGCTGAAAACCTCGCTAATGAAGATAAGGATATCCTCCCCTATTCTTTAGAGGTTGAGGATGGTGATAATGAAGAAGAATAGTGTCTGGTTTTATTTTGCTTGAAAAAAAGGATTGTCCCTCGGGTCTTATGCCTCTTAATCATGCGCCTTACCTCAGAAGGCGTATTAAAATCTCGCATTGAGCGTCTGGCTAGCCACAAGGAAGCAAGAAAAAGGCCAAAGAATGTAAGTATTGTAATCATCATAAATCTTACTCCTCACTCCAGGCCCCCTCCTGGTTCCCAAGCACCAAAATTATATCAGAAACTCTTGTTTTGGCTCTGACCAAATCACAGTGAAAGAACTTTGCTAAATCTTTGGCGCTACGGGAAAAACTCTCCTTATCCTCTGAAACAATACAGACTCTAGGCTGTTTACTATCTTGCGAGATATCAACAACTCTGATGCCTGAACCCTCTAATATTTGACCTATCATAAGAGCGCTAGTATATTTTTTTGTATAAATTATTTGGACAGACTTCATTTCATTTCTATAGGTTTTCTGGTAGAAAAAACCTTGATAACGTTTGGATAGACCATTCTCATCCAGTAATCTTTTTTGTTGCTGATTTTTCACAACATCCGCCTCAAGACTTGCAAAATCGGATTTTTTGGCTGTCGTAAACATCAGCCATAAATATATTCTGTCTAAGAAACTCGCATTTGAAACTCCCAGCCAAATCTGACTTAAGCTTGGAAAAAAAACTGAAGAAGAGCCACTATCCCCATAATAAATCTTGTCACCTGGTGGATAAAAGTAAAAATTGACCAAAGTGGAAGTAGCTTCGGAGAAACCAGTAATCAGTAAATCAGGTTTCTTTTCGAGTGAAATCAGTTTTCCCAAAGCCCCAACTCTATAATATCCATACCCTCCTGGGACGAGAATCTTAAGATCTGGATACATATAGGTAAAATAGTTGATATTGTCGGTTTTACCCAGCGAGTAGAAAGCAGTTTTATCTCCATAAAAAACAACATTAATCCTATCCGGGTGATTCACAAAAAGCGAGTTAACGATTGCAACTATCAGAAAACTCAATAGAGACAGTGACAATACAATATAAAGCACCTGATAAGTGTTTTTTCTGAAGTTCTTGACTTCTCTTTTTTTCATATGCCTTTAAACGAATATTTGTACCAGACGGATGTGTTTCAGACGCTTGAGAATCTCCTCTTTAGGCATATTTTTAAGCAGAAAGATCTTTTTGATGATCGAGACAGAAGCCTCAATCTCCGGCTGAACAACAGATTGAACACCTAGATCAATCATGCGTTGATGGTCTTTGATGTTATGAGCTCGACCAACAATGAATATGTCGGGATTGAGTTTTTTGGCATTTAAGATGATGGATTCCTGATCAAATTTGGCAGGTACAGCAGAGATAAGAGCCAGAGCTTTTTCTACTTCCGCAAAATCCAGAACGTCATAATCAGTAGGGTCGCCGTAAATAATTTTTATACCGCTTTTTCTCATTTTTTCAACTGTGTTGAAGTTATAATCTATGGCAACGAAGGGAATATTGGCCAAAGTTAACGCTTTACCAACCTGGGAGCCTATTCTTCCATAACCGCAGATGACAATATGGTTATTTAAGTTAAATGCCTCCAGGCGCGATTGATCAAAATCCAACCTATGTTTGATATAAATCTCAGCTGCTGGAAAAAATTTCTTGAAAAAAGACCGGATTCCTCTATAGATAGAGTCTTTCTTACTAATCAAAGGCGGAGTTATCATCAAGCTAACCAAAACGGTGATTGTGATAAATAAATACTGGTCGGGGTTGAAAATTTTGTTGGCAAAAGCCAGAGACAAAAGAATGAAAGCGGTTTCACTGATTTGGAAAAGAAGTAGAGCTAAGGAAAAAGCTATTCTGGTATTGAAGCGGAAGTAAAGAAAGACGGAAATCAAAACTAGTGCCTTGATAGCAGCGACCAGCGCGCCAAACAATAATATCTGCGGTAAAAGAGGCAAAGCCGCAACCAAACTTACTTTTGTCCCGATAAAAATAAAAAAGACAATGGCCATCAAATCACGCATTGGGCGAATCTGGGAAAAAATATGGTAGTGCTCTATCGTCTGGGCAACTAATACGCCGGCTATAAAAGCCCCAATGAGAATCGGAATTCCGGCAGCAGCAGAAACAAAAGTAATCATAAAAATAAAGATGATGATGAAAAGGTTGAGTAGCTCCCGTGAGGTTTTGGCGATTGTATTGAAAAGCACAGGTACTACGCGTTTACCTATGTAGTAAATGGCAACTAGAATAAGCGCTGACTCAAAAAGCCCTACCGCAACATTTCTGGTGATCTCACCTGCTGTTGGGGATAGTCTGTTGATATTGGTGAATAAAATAATAAAGGGTACAAAGGCCAAATCCTGAAACATGAGTATCCCAAGAGCCATTTCTCCCAAAAAAGAATTCTCCTCTCCCCGCTCCTGGATGATTTTGGCCACGATTGTTGTTGAGGATGAACTGAAGGCTATCGCAATAAGCACCGCCTGGATTAACGTGAAGCCAAAAAACAAACATAAGACAGCAACGCCTACTATAGAAAGTAAAATCTGGAGGCTGCCTCCCAGCAAAATGAATTTTTTCAAGAGTATCAGCTTTTCCAGGCTGATCTCCAAGCCGACTGTAAATAGCAGCAGAACTATCCCAAAATAGGCAAAACTATTGATTGCCTCCTGGGATATAACTCCCTTCAAAAGATTGCCAAGGACTATTCCTCCAACAATATAACCGATAATCGGAGAAATCTTGATTTTTTTGGCTGCATATCCGAATAAAAATGGAATTAAAAGGTAGATAAAATAATTAAAAAAAGTAGACGCCGGAATCTCAGATAGCATATCTTCAATATAGCATAACTCCTGGCGAAGATACCAATTTTTTTAGGCCTTAACTGTAGAGCTTTCTTTCGTCTTCGATGCAGTAGCGCACCTCGGGAATCAATTTGAGACGAGCTAGGGATATTTCCAAACCGCATTTTTCACAATAACCATATCTGTTTTTTTTGATCTTCTCCAGTGCCAGATCGATATCCTTAAGCTTTCGCCTCAGGTCTTTAATCTGGGCAACTATTGTTTCGTGGCCAACCTGCTCCCTTACGTCAGTGTCGATTGCGGCATTATCTGAGGCATGGTCTGGATCGGCAAACGGGTCGTCTTTGGCCAACTCCTCAATCTGCAGGGCTATCTCCTGACTATCTTTTTCGAGCCTGTCCTTGTGATCTTTGATGAGCGACTTGGTGATTTTTTTTGCCATCTTTTTTAAGCACTTGTTTACCAATTGCGGTCAGCTTGCCAAAAACAAGGCTTCTGAAATAATATAAAAAATAAAAAGTGGTTGTCAACAGTAAAACAAAAGAGGTAATTAGATTAAAATTTAGATTTGATACAGCTTTTACTCCGCCCAGGATAAGCTCGAAGACAGATGTGACAAGACTATAATACCAAAAGAAAAAAAGCAGATTAAAGCCTTTAGAATATTTTTCTCGCCTGATTGCATAGACAATTTTGTAAGTTAAAAATGCACCAAAGAAAAAAAGCACTGATTCATAGAGTGGCACGAGAGTTAATAAAAATAGCTTGGTCTTGACTGGGGTCTCCGGGCCGGCCAGAAAACTGCCTATAAGGCCTATTCCCAGAGCTAAAAAAGAAGGTGGAATAAAATAGTCGATCACTTCGCGCAACTTTACTTTCCTGCTCAAAAAAAATAAATACAGCCCCAAGATAAAACCTCCCATAAATCCATAAAGTGAAAGTCCGGGATATCCGTTGATTAAAATGAATTTAAGTATACTGAAGCCAAAACTTTCAAAATGAATTGTTACATAAGTAAGTCGGCTGATCAAGAAGCCTGTTGCCAAGCTGACAAACAGAGCGTCAAAAACATCTTCTTCTTTGTGTGCTGTCAGCAAGAAATTCTTCCATAGCAGGTAGCTTCCCCAAAAAAAAGCCAACACCAAAAAAACTCCAAATGTATAAATTTTGATCACTTTTAGCTCCAGAAATACGGGAAGCATAGCTCATTTAGTATAATTGAGCAACCATGAAAAGACAACCTCTGCGCGTAGGATTTGACTTGGATGGTGTGCTTCTCTATAATCCAACCCGCTTACTTCGTCCTTTCATAGTTGGTGTTAAAAAAATATTCTTTAAGGCGAGAAAAGGTGTTTTTTTTGTTCCGAGGCACAAGCTTGAAAAAATTATCTGGTATGTTTTTCATAAATCAAGCCTGTTCATAAACCCTGGTTTTGATGATATAAAACGACTAGTCAGGGAGAAGAAAATCAAAGCCTATCTTATAACTGGAAGGTATAGTTTTCTTCAGGCTGATCTTGATAAATGGTTAAAAAAACTAGAAGCAGATAAGTATTTTGAGCAATGTTTTTTTAACAAAAGTGATCAACAGCCGACTCTATTTAAGGAACAAATTGTTCGAAGTTTGGACCTTGATTATTTTATTGAAGACAATTGGGATATTGTTGCTTATTTAAACTCCATATTCCGAAAAACAAAATCCAAACTGAAAATTTTTTGGGTCGCCAATTTTTTTGACCAAACCATTGCCTATCCCTACAAATTTCCGCGTCTGGCGGACGCTCTGAAACAAATCGACTCCGAACTCTCATGAGAATTCTTTTTTTTTCCTCATATTTTCTCCCTTATCTTTCTGGCTTGACTGTATATCCGTATCGGATCCTTAAGCAACTCTCGAAAAGTAACTCTGTAAAAGTTCTCACCTTTCCCCATAAACAAAATCTCAAAAAAGTGGAGCAAATGGATAGCTTGCTTATCGTACGGGTGCCGTATCTTTTTCAGGTCTCCAAAGGCTACATCTCTCCACAGTCTCTGCCGGTTTTTTTTCGGGAAGCAGAGCGAGCAGATATCGTCATCCTTACTATGCCAAACGTCGAAGGTCTTTTTTTAGCCATCGTCGCCCGAATGATGGGAAAACCGCTGATTTTGATCTATCTTTGCAGTCCGGTCTTCACTGGGGGTTTGTTTGCTTCCATTGTAACATTGGTGTTGAGAGCAAGCGCGATTCTTCAAGTGTCTCTAGCGACAGCTATTTTTGCAATACCTGACTATATTCAGTCACAGTCGGTTTTCAACCAATTAAAAAAGAAGCTCATCCCCGCTCTTCCACCAATTGAAAAAAAAACAATATCTCAATCTACTTTTGCCTCACATCTTAAACAAAAAGGAGAAAAAAAATGGATCGGGTTTGTGGGACGAGTTTCGTCTGAAAAAGGGATTGAGTATCTCGTTGAGGCGATATCTCAGCTGGTAAATGAGGCCAATGTTGAGCTTGTTTTTTGTGGTCCATCAGGACCACAGGTCGCAGGAGAAAAACTCTACTTTCAGCAGATAAAAACACTGCTGAAGCAGAAAAAAGTCCCTCATCGATTTTTGGGAATGGTTGATGATGAGGAAATCGGCGCAATCTATAGGAGTTTAGACGTATTAGTGCTTCCTTCAATAAATCAGACCGAGGCTTTTGGGATGGTTCAAGCAGAGGCAATGCTTGCGGGTACCCCTGTTGTTGCCTCGAATAGTCCGGGCGTTCGTCTTCCAATCAAGCTCACCCAAATGGGTCTCTTGGTTCCGCCAAAAAACTCCACAGCACTTGCTGATGCTATTTCAACAGTTCTGAAGGATAAGCATCGATTCGCAAACAGTGCGCTTATTGCAAAGGCTCATGAGATCTTTAACCCAGAGAAAACCTACAAGGCATATGTAGACCTGCTTCGAAAAATAACCACATAATCCAGTATCATAAGCGGAAGAATCCGAAACAGAACCAATATCACCCATCCTGCGTCCGTTACGCTCTGTCCTACTGCCTGAAATTGCCAAAGATGGAATAGAAAAAATGGCGTTGGGAGAACATACGTCAATGATAAGACTTTCGCAATTCTCGTTTGCAAGGCTTTTTGTGTCAAGATACCAATTGCCAAAAAAGGTGCAAGTGTCGTATAGTGATACTCAAAAACCAAATCGTAAAATAACAAATAGAATGACGTCCAAAGAAAAAGTTGAACGAATAAATTTAGGCGTAATCGCCAGGAAACAAAAACAATACCTAAAGCAACAACGACTTTAGTAAGGGTAGTATTATAAAGTGGCACTGCTAAAAACCTTAGCACTGCGTCTAAGGTGAAGATTCCAGGCGGACCGCCGATTGGATGAGACACGCGATCAAAAAGATTATTGAGATAATACATTCCTGAGCGATTCAGGATAAAGAATATAGTTGTCACTGCAAAAAGGCTCAAACCCAGAAGAAGCGTTTTCCACCTTTTTCGCAAGATGAGTGCAGGAATAAAAAGAAGACTTATCGGCTTAACCAGCAGGCTCGATACGAAGGCGAGACCGTCTTGCCACTTCTCTTGTTGAAGACTTGCTAAAAGAAGAAAAAAAATGGCTGCATTATAAAGAAAATGATACTGACCGTTCCAGATCTCCAGATAGTGTGGAAAAAGCCCAAGAAATAAAACAAGCGCCAAAGTGATATTTTTGTTTGATTTAAACTTCTGGTAAAGATACCACGCCAGAAAAAACCATAAACAACCATGAAAGACCAACCATAAAGTGAATGCGGTTTGTGGTGTAAGCAGCTGTAGTGGAGTACCCACGAGAAGGGTAAAAAATGGATGATAGACATTCCTATTTCCATATGCATAAGTGTTGATGCTAGATATAGATTCTCCGGTCAGATTTCCGCCTTGCATAAACATGCGGGCACCATTGGGAACTTGATAAAAATCTATCCCTTGATGGTCGTGGACATTGCCCCAAGGAAAAAAATAGTCAAAAGTATGGGTTTTTAGGGCAGAAACATAGAAAAATAAATGAAGAAGAATCACGGCAACGATAAGTGTTTTTTTTATTTTCAAGGTAATTTTTATTATAGCGGAAATGGATTGTGTACAATATGGGATAGCAATGGGAAGATATAAAACCTTGAGCATTGTTATTCCTACCTATAATGAGGAAAAATATATTGTAGAAACCGTGCGCAAAGTTAAAAAAGCCGACGTCTGCGGTTTAATAAAAGAAATTATTGTCGTTGATGATGGTTCAACCGACCAAACCCTTAAAAAAATCAAGTTGATAAGTAAAAAATCAAAAATTATTGTTATCGAAAAAAAAAGAAATGAAGGGAAAGCGGCGGCATTGAAACTAGGTTTCCTAAAATCATCAGGCGATATTGTTCTTATCCAGGACGCAGATCTAGAGTATAATCCCGACGATTATCTTGCTCTTCTTGAACCGTTTTTAAAAAACAAAGCAGATGTCGTTTATGGTTCACGCTTCATCTCAGACCGACCTCATCGAGTATTGTATTTTTGGCATTATTTAGCCAATGTTTTTTTGACTACCCTCTCCAACATGCTGACTAACTTAAACTTAACCGATATGGAGACTGGATATAAGGTGTTTCGTGGAGATTTGATCCGAGAAGTAGCAAAGAAAATCAAGTCTAAAAGATTCGGATTTGAACCCGAAATAACAGCACGTGTTGCCAAGATAGAAGCAATCAGAATCTATGAAGTTGGCATCTCATATTGGGGAAGGACATATGCTGAAGGGAAAAAAATAAACTTAATCGACGGGATCAAGGCTTTGGGTGAAATAATCAAATACAATCTGTTTGACTAAAACACCTTTTTGAAAATGAGCACTTTCGGGTGATCATAGACAGTGAAAGATTCATCAGCCCACTGATCCGGAAAATCAAATGGAATTCCCAGATAGCGCAATGAAGGATATGATGTAAACTCCTTTATTTTTTGATATGCTAGTTTTCCTGCCAACAAATCGATATAAAATTTGCTCATCTGAGGATACTTCTCAGGAGCTGTGGTAATGCTCCCCCACCCTCTGTTTGAGGAGAGAATGTAGTAATCTGCTTTTCTCAAAAGTTCATTCATTTTTTGCCATTTTTGATTGGTATCCGGATCAAAAACAGGGAGCTCAACGAGCGTGAAAGATTTACCATTTGCTTGAGCCAAAGGCAGAGGCAATCCATCGTCCCAATGCTCAACAAGAATTACGCTTTTATTGGCGACATTTTTGTATACCCATTCTGATGCTTCAACACGAGAGTGCGGGTGCAAATATATTGATATAAAAGCAAGCGGCCATGCCATAAGCATAATAAAAAGGAGCGTGTAAAGGGTGTATCTGGCAACTTTATCACGTATGTTCCCTAGTGCATCAAGAATTACTGCCAGTCCGAGGCCGGCAAAGATCGCAATATATGGGTAAAGTAAAATGAAATAGCGCATTGTTTTTGCATATTGGGTTGATTGGAAGAGAAAAAAAACAAACATCCAAAGGATGATGATTGAAAGTACAAAACGAGAAGTTCCAACAGTACGGCTTCTCCAGATCCCAACAACCAATAAAACGAAATAAGGCAGGCCTATTCCAAAGACGGCAAGATTAAGTAAACCATAGAGAATCGGCGGCTTATGGATCCATTGGACACCCGGTGGGTACCAAACATTGGGATTATCAAAAGCTTTTAGCTGGACTAGATTTTTAATAAACAAATTGCTGATTGTGGGATTAAAAAAATTATGAGTTTGGAAAAGATAGGGGTCTGCTAAACGGATCGTAAGGTAGGAGACTATCGTACAGGCGAAAATTAATTTAACCAGCCTTAAGATGTCTTGCTTCTTGCCACGTGTGGCTCCGGAAACGGCCAGTGTCATAATAAAAATATTTAAGGGAAGTATCAAAAGGGCTGTAATTTTGGTTGCCAGAGCTAAACCAAAAAATAGAAAACTCCCTAGCGCATCAGCTAGACTCTTTTTAAGATAACTTTTCAGCGCAAAATAAAAACTAGCAAAAACAAATAAATTTAGAAATGAATCTACCACAAAAAAGTGCGCTGACTGTATCGGAAAAACTGCAATCGCGTACAAAAAGCTGGCTAAATATTTAACCTTCGGTGAGAGTCTAAAGCGCTCCTCAAGTAAATGTGCCGTTTTGTAGACAAATATGAGTACAAGCAGATCTGCCAGACCGGAAAAAAGTCTGCCCTGAAGAGTAAAAGCGATATATGAATCTGCTCCAGTAAAAACTGCCGCTAATTTATTTATTATCAGAGGGAGAGTGCCATAGACAAAAAAATTAAACCCCAGATTGGACGGATTAAATGAAGAGACTGCAGGATTAAGGTAGTCTATGATAGTCTGTGGCAGTTTCATTGCATTTCCCACCATCGTTAAAAAGCGCTCATCAGGATTCAAATGAAAATTTTGATCCCAGTTTAGGCCGACAAAACGCAGTAAGGCAGCTAGAATTAAGATGACAAGCATCATATTATTTTCTGATTATTCTCTTTAAAATGAGGCGCGATTCGGCCAGCATCTGACGAAGATTCTTGCCTTCCCTTTTGATGATTCTGGGCATCCCCTTTCTGGGGATTAGCGACAAAACCTGCTCAAAAACTCCACCTTTTTTCTCCTCTTTAATAAACAACCTTACTTTTGTAAGCTCTGGAATTTTTCGACTTAATGAGGCGATATTGTTAAAAAAACCGCCGATGATGCGGCGGCTTTCTACTGAGAGATTCTTGGCAATAATCTCAAATTTCTTCTCTTGAGCTTTTTTGGCCAAAAGTCCAAGAAAATCCCTAGTTGTAATTACACCTATTGGATGTCTCTCCTCATCAACTACTATCACGCTGCCGATTTCCTTATCGAGTATCAGCTTTAAGGCGTCTCTCAAAAAATGCTCCGGAGAGATGGTTAAAACTAAACTCTTGGCAAAGTTTTTGACGGTATTATAATGGAAGCTCAACCGATCACCCTTGCGGTCCCCCCATTGACCTTTTTTACGTGGTGCAACCAGAAATTGAATCAGATCATAATGCGCCAGAATGGCCCGTAATTTCATGTCTTTATTTACAATTACCAGTTTAGACAATCTGTACTTTTTAAATAGTTGGATTGCCTGGGAGACCGTCTCGTCTTCAAAGATTGTGACAATCGGCTTATTTTTGGTCCGCAAAAAATCTGCGATTTTAATATTAAAAAAAGGGGATTTTTGGGTTAAATAGAGGATGTGTCGGGCCGAAACAATCCCCTGAAACTCCTCCTTTTGGGTATCAAAAACCGGCAAATAGTGGACTCTTGTTTCAACCATCAGTTGAGCCACTCTGGATAAGGGATAATTCATTTTTATACGGGGGGCATGAAAAGTGCAATTTTCTACTTTGGCATTGCCCGGGTGGGATGTCTTGATCAGACAATGGTATGGGTTGATGATTCCCATGAATTTCTTATCGTCTGAGAAGACAAAGGCCGCGTCATGTGAGGAGGAGAGTTGTGAAAGAGCGGATGAGAGCGTCTCATCGGGTGAAACTTTAATAATATTTTTGACTTTGATAAAGTCTTGAGATTTCATATGAACAACAAAATTAACGACAAAACTAACTTTTTTAGTGAAAGCGCAGATATTAATTTTTGTGAGTACAAAAATTGATATCGAGCTTCTACTTTCTTTTTATCCTTATAAGTCCTGAACAGGCGATAACAGAGATTCCTCTCTTCTCAAGCTGATCCAGAAAGAGATTGGCGCCGATTGAGTCTGCTGCCATGTGTCCTGCATCAATTACATTAATGTGCAGTTTTCGAAGCTCAGTGACCGCATCCTCGGGTACATGCATCTCGACAATTGTCCCCACACCTGCTTTTGCCAGTTCGCTATAGAGTTCTTTGGAAGGATTTGTTCCTCCGGTAAAACCTACAACAACTCTTCCAGTTCGGCCTTTGGGTGAGCCAAGGACCAGACTTGGGGCGGCCTTTCCTTTTGCCGCCTCCTGAAATTCAGGAACATCAAGAATATAGTCCAAAAGTTCTCCGACATTGTGATAGGCTTTTTTCGCTACATATTTTTTCATAAAATCATGTCCGAGATTATCCCAAACTGTATGAATAGCCAGAAGAGGAACCTCAAGCAAACGAGCTGTATCTACAGCTTGAGCATGGTTTAAAGGACTAAGGCGCCGCTTAGCCTGCGCTTTTCTTTCGTCAAACAAAGCGTGGGCAACGTTTTCAGGGACGCCGGCCTCTGCAAACATGTCAATTTGAATGTCCATTACCTCATAGAGGCTGGCTAAAGCATGGCCGCTTGGGTGATGAGAAACTACCAGATCGATTTTTCCGCCTTTTTGATTAAGTCTATCGGCAAGAAGAATCTCTGAGGCGTCCGCGTCAATGCCGGCCAGCAACTTTTTTATCTCTTTTTTTGGCTCACCAAAAAGTATTCTACTATCGGAGTATGGGTTGGTTAGTGTTTCTTTATCGAAAAGTTTTTTCTTTTTCTCCGGAAGCTCCTCGTAGTCATGTTTGAGATGAGAAAAATAACTCTTGACACCCTCTACCCCCCTTGGATCTGCCTTAATTCCCATTTCGACAGCCAGGTCGTAGATTTGCTGAAGTGTCATAAAGGTATGATAACCTCCAGGCTCTTATTCGTCAACCCCGAAAGAAAAGATTTTACGCAATAAACTTATTCAAGCCGATGATATTATCTACGGCATCAATGGTTTGTACCATAATCTTTGCGGTAGCTTCTCTTGTTGTAATTGGGTCTCGTTTTTTAGCTTCTTCAACCGATATTAAAGCCGTTTTAACCGGATCATAATCTGCTTCGAATCTCTCCCCCGACCAGTTCGGAACTTCTCGTGACTTATCTAAAAACCATTGAACATCAACAACGTCTTCAAGTTGGTAATAAGATAGAAGTCCTCTCATCTTATTTTCAAACAATAACCATTCGTCAGCTAATGATTCTCTCATTTGGCTAGAAATTGCACGAGGAGTTGTTCCGACGTGACTATGTAAAGCAAGAGCTGCTCTTTGATAAAACCGTGCCTCCAAAATCATTCTCTCACTTTCTAAAAGATTGGCGATCATTCCTTCAGAGTTTGGGTCACTTTCATCAAAATTTACAAATACTCTTTGAAGAAAATCAGTTCTCCCTTTAATTTTTTTCCACCTTTTATTATATTTTGTCTCTGTATTTCCTCCATCGTGGATGAGCGGTGCAACCGATCCCCATGGAGCGCTGAAGAAGGGTTGTGTCCAATCATTTTGAAATGGACTGTTTAAAATCAGCGCTGCTGCAGCATATTTAAACTTATCAGGTAACCTACCCTGAACTGTAAGTTGATGGACTATCGCTTCACCATATTCGCCTTTTTGCATCTTTTCGGTCGTTTCGGTAGCAAGTTGCTCGCCAACATAATGAGGACGTAAGATTATAAACCCTTGATTAGCTGAAGATGGGACAACCTTACCGCCAACGGGGGGCAGAAGCTTTGCAGTTTCAAAAAACTCTTTCAATTCTCTCTTTGATGGCAACTGCTGTATCCACTCAGGCTTTAACTTTTCAACAAGATCATAAAGATCTTGCCATCGCTCTTGTCTTGCTTCAAATATACTTGGACCACCAGGATGCACTAGCGTATTGATCGCTCCCGCACCTGTTAAACCCATAATTAAACTAATCCCAAATGTAGCTCTAAACATGCCTATAGGCAGCCCATATTTATCTCTTGCTGCTTTGTCTCTTCGCTCTCGCCAGTTTTGAACCTCTTGATAATCTGTTTGCAAAAGTTTAAACTCAGGCGAATCGGTCTGAAAAATTTCTTTAATTGTCTGATCCGTGTCTATACCCTCGACAGTTACATATCCTTGATCTTGTAATTGAAGGTAGAGTTCGTATTGTGCAGCGTTTAACGTCACCTCTTCAGGGAGTTCGGGAAATTGAGCATTAAACTCAGCAATTTTGCGTTCGTAATTATTTTCACTAATCCAACCGCTTACAATTTCTTCGATTCCTAAGGGGACAGAGAGCGTGAGGGCTAAGGCCGTTCTTCTTGTAATCGGCCCTCCATCGACTTCCCATATCGATTTTCTGAGAGCCTTTTCACCTTCGGGAGTTGTGGGCATAAAGTGTGATTATAGCATATATGTGTCTTCTCTACAACATTTCCTTGACGAAACCAAAGCGCTTATTTTGAGCAGTCATTTTAAGAAAATACTGCAGCGCTTTTTTGTATATTTCGTGACCATGTCTCTTCCGGGTTTCAATGTAATCAATGCGAATTCTTTTATACGACTCAGGAAATTTTTGCCAATTTTTCCATGCATCTTTATCCGCTTTTAGTGCTCTAAAAATGGCAGAGGGAACGATAAAGCTATCAAGCTTATCTTTTTTAGGATCAAAAACGTGTGCTAGAGCTGCGAGTCCGGCCTTGGTCATCTTCTTTTGGGCTATGAGTTTGTGGATGCGCTCTCTATTGGGTTGGGAAAGCACGCTTGTCGATTTTCTCGGAGAATACCGTTGGGCGTAACGCTTATCATCGATTCCTTTTACTATGCTGTCAATCCAGCCGTAACATAATGCCTCCTCCACTGCGTCTTCGTATGAAATCCTTGGTTTGCCTGATTCTTTTCGATAGTAGATCAGCCAAATTTCTTTTTCTTTATTATAGTTTTGCGCAAGCCACTTGCGCCAAGCTTTTCTGTCAGTACAATAAAGAGTTTTTCCGATTTTCATGTGGGCGGGGAGGGAGTCGAACCCACACGGTGTTGCCACCATAGGTTTTTGAGACCTACGCGTCTGCCGGTTCCGCCACCCGCCCGTTAAGCACGTGCTATTATTATACCAATGATCATCCTCTTTTTTTTCCTCATCTCTATTCTTGCTGCAACATATCTGTTTACCTCCCGCAGGCTCTCTCCTATCCCTTATTTTCCAGCAAACAAGAAAGACCTTCCGCTCATCTTGAAAGCCCTAAACCTAAGAAACAGCCACACCATTGTCGATCTTGGCGCAGGAGATGGTTTAGTGATCTTTGAAGCGGCCAACGAGGCTTATAAACAAAAGCTAAACACTCAATTTATCGCAGTTGAAATAAATCCTATCCTCATCATAATCCTCCATCTCAAAAAACTCCTCCACCCAAACCGCAAGAGTATCAAAATAATCTTTGCAGATATGTTTAAAGTAAACGTGCAAACTATCGTTGCCAACAGCGTGAAGGACCCGACTTCTACTCAGATTCTTCGCTCTGTTCAAAATGACGTTACTATTTTTCTCTATATCTCCCCCTGGTTCCTGGAAAAAGTCTATAAAAAATTAAAGAAAGACTTGAAAAAATTTGAATTAGTTTCCTACTTCTACCCTGTTTCTAGCAAAAAGGTAACTAGAACACTCCTGGGAAAGAATAAAGTCTTCAAGTATAACTCACTTAATTAAGTACGAGAGAGTTCCAGACGAGGGAGACGCCCTTCCATCTCATCTGGAGAATGATGAAACAGATCGTTTGAGTCGTAAATCTCCCCGGCCCGTTCATCTTCTTTGAGGACTTCTTTTGCCTTTGCTCTTACATACGAACCTGGAAAAGCGTTATCCTCTAATGATAAAACGCTTAATGCCAATGCTCCTCTCATAGTTAGAGAAGGATCCTTGTCTTCTCTTGGTGCGAGCAAATCGTCGGCCTTAGAAGTAACAGCATTAATATAATTTTCCATATCACTTTGCTCTAATTCGCCATATAGTAATTTATCAGGTACTTCACTCAGAATACGGTTTGATGAAGCTTTTTTATCGGATATTTTTTTAATTCCTTTTTGTAACAAAACCTTATCTTTACCATTCAACTTTGGATGAAGAATTTCAATCGCAGTTGAATGGCGAAGAGATTGAAATTCTTCTTCTGCATCCTGGAGAAAACTGCTTGTGGCGTATTGAGGATCGAGGATTAGCACACGGTGCAACCCAAACGCCATTGTGGTTACTATTCTATATTTTGATGAGTATTCAAATTCTTTATAGATTTGCTTTTTATCTTTAAAATTCATACCAAGCCCTATGATGGCCTCAACTTGACCCCCCACGTCATAGAGAGCTTTGGAGAAAGGAAGTCTCGCAGCTTCTGCCGAATCAACGATTGGCCTATCTATTTGAACGATTTGATGAGAACCACTTGCTCGAACAAAGTAGCCTGCACCATCCAGTGGTGAAGAAAAACCGTTAAAGCTCTCGACTGTTCTTGACATAAAAAAAACCTCTCTTTTCAGCTGGCTGAAAATAATTAATTTAAGTTTTTATGATTACCAACTTCCTTAAGTCCATGCTCTTAAGCTTCAAAATAAGATTATAACAGACATATGCTGTTGTCAAGACCCAAATTAGGGGGTTGACAAGCATATCGCAAGTACTATAATTGTTATCCCTATGGTTGAAGGACCTTCTCAAACACCCCAGATCGAGGATTTAAGATCCTCGTTGAGGGATAATGGCTATACTGTAGTCCCTCTCGGATCTGAAAATGTCAAAGGATTAGCTCAAGAAATCATGGTTGATCCTAAGTATGGCTCAATTTCCGGCACAGGAAGGTTTAATAATTTACTATTTCAAGAAGTAACTGTATTCTACGATAAAGATAAGATTAAGCCAATAGAGTTCCCCCACTTCAGTGTGGGTGAAGAGGAAAAAAAAGAACGTTACAATAGAGAAGTCTTTATGACTTTTTCAAGCGGCTTTCCTATTGTTTATATCGATGTTCAAACAGACGAAGGTAAAGCAGAAAAAAGAACAGTATATTTTAGACCTAAGGAGAAAGATAATGATAATGATTTAACGCGCCAAACCGCCTAAGTTATTTCCTCGAAATATTGAGGTTTTTCTGCTTTAAATTTAGCTATTTCTTTTCTAATCTCATTTTTTAGGTAATCGACTTCTGTTGGATAGGCAGTCTCTGCATCTGGAATAATTTTAAAAAGAAAGCCATCTGTTTCACTAATCTTTCGTACTACTCGCTCATCATCTAAGCCATATATATCTCGAAAGAAATGGAGTCTATCAGCTAGTCTACCAAGATGAACTTTAGGTTTTTGCCTTCGTGCCAATCGTCTATCGTACCTATTTAAGGATAGACCAAACGGCATACCGGAGGTAAGTTGCTCTCTAAATAATTTTTCCGCCTGTTCTTTGTCTGCTACTTCTTGGTGGTCAACTTTAGGGCGACTCGCAGTTAAAGTCATTAGCGCTACCTTCTTCCCGAAAAGGTGTTCGAAGATAGCATATGCTTTTTGAGCCAACTCTGAGTAAAGCATATCTTTTTTTAGTTCGCCGAATGCTCCAGTATCTTCATATGTGTCATGTAACAGTAAATGTGTAATTACATTCGGATCTATAATAGATAACTCATTGACCACAATTAATGCGGTAGCTACGGGATGCTTGAAGAAAGGTTCGCCAGAGTCACGTAGTTGGTGTGAATGAATTCCTTCTGCGTAGAAATAGCTTAGCATAATTTTTCTTTCAACCTCTTCTTCTGGATATCCTCTCTCTATAAGGTTCTCTTTAAACTGTGCTCTTTCAATTTCTGCTAAATGAAAGGGGTTAATTTCAGGAGATCGCTGCGGTGGTTCAATACTTTCTGTTGGACTCATGGCTCCATATTATCCCACATCCAGTACCTCTTGACAAGTGAACGCCTTATAGTATAAATTGTCTTATGGAGAGAAGATGGGGTTATCACATGACCAATAAAGAGCTTGCGATATTAGCATATTCACCTGAGATTACTTCAAGTAGTATTGTAAAAGACCCTACTCATGAGCTTATAATTGATATTCCTGGACCAACACTTCGACATCCCAAACCTGCTACCCTTCTTGTTGAAGCACTTACCAGATATAAAGAAACTGCCCTTGACACATAATAGCTTATAGTATAAATTTACTATATATGGCAGAAAGTAAAGACACACCTCAACCAGTATCATCAACAAAAATACCTCGAAGAGCCTTTATTGCTGGAGTTGGCGTTGGAACAGTAGGATTAGTAACCGCACAAGATACTCTTCACGCAGCAGGGAAATTGCTCGAAAAGTTCAAGTCAAAAAGCGATTATTTAAAAACCGCTGTCGAAAGTTTACAACCGGGGAAGAAGATCTATATTCACACCTCTCCACTGGAAATACAGGTAAAACCAGGCCATGCTGCTGTAAAATTCAGAGACGATATGGTGGCTGACGAAAGCCAGCAGCCGGGCGCAAGCGTGGTGGATGAGATTAAATCGGGCGATAAGCCAACCCAGATCTTAAACACTACTCTATTCAGAGGTGGTCCAACAAAATTAGGAGCTTCTGCCAGTCAATGGGCTCTAAATGTTCAAAATGGACAGCTTACGTTTGTCAATGTCGATTACGCAACTGAGGATTCTGTTCGCTTTAAGGATATAAACGCTGGGGAAATAATCACAGTTTTGGGATTTAGTAGCGACAACAATGTACTTCTTGGACAAAAAGTCAATGGAGATGTCGTTCCCCTAGGCGTGCGCATTCCTGCTCCTACAAAATAATATCATGAGTGAAAGCAGCTTCTATGAACATCCCATCTACGGTCTTTTGCCAAAAGGTCATGTCACAAAAGTAGGACTATTGATGAAAGTTCAGGAACTCCAAGACAATCACACTCTTGGCACGCAAGCTGGGGAGAAAACAAAAGGACTTATTGAGGGTAGTTTTTATAATATAGCAGACGTGTTAAAAAATGGAGGTGTAGTCAGAGCCTCTGGGGGATTTCTAAAGGGGTTTGATCATCTTAACGCTCCAGCCGATTTTCAAGACAAAATTAGACAGCAAAAGCTGATAAGAGCGACTAGGGCCTTTGTAAGAGATAAGCTCAAACTTAGTCTGGATTTTGGTGATTTTGGACTTCCTCCAAACCATGAAACCGTTTTTTTGATCAGACCCGGCTTTACAGAAGATCTGGTGACGGAGAAGCGCTCTCACGGTGGTGTTTTGCTATATTATCGATCAAGCGAGGGAGAAAAAAAGATTTTAAGTCCATTGGAAAGGGCTTTTACCAAGCATGTCAATAGATTAGCTTCGCTTTTTGGAATCTCTGATCTCGCAATCAAAGCAAAAACAATTGCCCGATGCGCAATTATAGAAGCGGCCTCCTCCTATGAGACTGCAAAATAGGACACGATCGCGGCTGAGACTATCACGTTAAGTGACTTGTTTATCCCCCACATGGGGATCTCAACGATCTGGTCGCACAGGGCTAGTGTTTTAGGGGTGACGCCTGCTGACTCGTTGCCAACCAAGAGAGCCAAGGGATAGCTATACTCAGCTCTAGTATAAGTTTGGGCTCGTTTATCCTGTTCAATAGCTATTATCTTCACACCCTTCTTTTTGAGCTCATCTATAGCCTCATGAGCTGCTTCTTTATACTCCCACGGTACCACCTTATATGTGCCTATCGAAGCCTTATGGATGCGTGAATTGGGAGGGATTTCCATCTCGCCGCACAAATACAACCTCTCGACAGCCAAGGCGTCGGCCAAACGAAATAGGCCGCCTATATTATAGGTGTCATAGACATTCTCTAAAATTAGGTAAATAGGCTTACGTTTAAGTTTTTTGAGCCTGGATTGTGCCTGGTTATCTCCAACTTCACGCAACTCTTTAGCGCCCATTTTCATATCTGCTATTTTACTGGAAAATTTATCCCCCGGTTTGGATATTTTTCCTATTATCCTATAGTTGACAAAGTTTTAGTCCTGTAGTATAATTACCGTCATGATAAGGGGACGTACGAGTAGACTTTTAATTCTAGGATTTTTAACTTTTTCTGTCCTGCTTTTTAACCAAAGCGTTAACGCGCAATACGGGCAGTATGGACAATACGGTGGCTCTTTGCCTTCTAAAACTATTCTGATTGAAAAGATGGTTGGTAAACCTGTACAGACAAAAGGTGGGACTGATCAATTGGATTTCGTAGACAATCTGTCTCCTTCTGATCCCCGCTTTGCTCCAGAACAGCAGATCGTCTTCAGATTGAAAGTCAAAAACACTTCGGATATGGCATTAAAAGGAGTCGAAGTGAAGGATTTTGTACCGGCTTTTCTTACTCCGGTTTCCGTTCCAGGCAGTTTTGACGCCGCATCACGCACAATAACTTTTAATGCTGGAGATTTTGCTATGGGAGAAGAAAAAATCTATTTTTTGACTATGAAAATTTTCTCGCAAAATCAGATGCCTGCAGATAAAGGTGTGATTTGTGAAATAAACAAAGCGCAGGCTACAACCAAAGAAGTGTTTGATGAAGATAGTTCGCAATTTTGTATTGAAAAACAAGTATTGGGTGTCCAGCATGTTCCTTCTGCAGGCCCGGAAATGGGACTAGCTTTGATGGGACTTGAGTTTGGATTACTGGGTGTTGGTATTACTTTGAAAAAAAGAGCTAAATAAATCGGACTTGACAAAGGGGGTAAGAGGTACTCCCTGTCTGCTAGCAGGAGCTACCTCTTATCCCTTGGGTTTAAGTCCCAAGGTTTTTTGGTATTTAGGACGGAAATTTGCTTTCCGAAACCTAGAGACTAAAAACTGTGATCAGAAGTCTCGTTGCCCGTTTTGCATGGGCGCTTAAGGCTTCTTTTCGCACTTTAACATCTAGGGTAATTTAGGGAAAATAGGCTGAAATCAGGATCCTGAAGAGAACTTTAAGTTGTCTTTAGAACCCTGATTTTAGCTAGAAATATTGGAAAATGTTGACTCGACAAGAGAAAGGACAGAACATGTCAAGACAAGACGACGAATTGTGGCTATTCAAGAGGATTATCTTTCCTTTTTTTGGATTGATTATTCTCTTTGTTATCTTCTATAACATCATCGTGCATCATTGAGAGGAGGTGAGAAAGAGTCTGTAAAAGATGCTCAAACCTAGTGGTTCCCCCGAATCTTGAAGGGAGTAAGGAATGAAATCGAAGCAGACGAAATTGAGTTTTGTTTTACTCTGTACTACTTTGGTCTTGGTGATAATACTGTTGGATACCATGCCAGCGAAGGCGCAGGCGAGAAGTTCGCACAATCCCTGTCCGGAAGGAGTTTCTAACAAACGCTGTTATGGTCTTATAGGAGGCTACGGAGAACAGGTAATCAGTCCTGCTTACGTTGTCCCCTCACCAAACGGCAGAAATGTATCCTGTCAAGCAAGACAGGTTGCCTACCGATTTAAGAACTTCCTTGGATGGACCATCTGGACGTTCTACGAAAAGACCAGAGGGTGCTACGACGGAAATGTCGTCACCAGTGTTAATACAGACAGTTGGGGATTAATCTCTGATTGGGCTGTTGTTTGGCGCTATGACTATGTGATCCATGAAGAAAACGGAGGTGGTGTTGGACGTTCCTATTCAAGAGCATACCGCTTGGGACAGTTTCATCTATGCGTCACTCTCTTTGTGACTAATTTGTGCACGTATAAGTATCCATGGACAGTCATCACTGTCCGAGGAAACGGAACTTCACACACAGATAGCGGGGTGGCATAATGAAAATGGACAGCTGGTACTATAAGATAATCTCGGTTCTCGTCGCCCTCATGTTTTTGATCCTTGCGCTCTTGGCCGTCCCTCTGATCCCAACAGTCATGATTCTCGTGGTTTATGCAGCTATTCTGTACGTCTTATTCAAGCTGATCAGCCAGTCGCGGAACAAAACCTGACTGTAGGGAGGAGATTTATCGAACGGAAAAGTCATACAATCCGATTCCAAGAGTTAGGAAGGAGAGACCGATGCGACGGGTATTCACTACCGTAGTTGCACTGTTCCTGATTGTGGGAACATTCACCCTCGCTCATGCGGACAATCCCAATCCACCCT
>Ga0209515_10000111_pt1 | contig 150013 bp, 161 predicted proteins | sample Subgroupgradi54m_FD_187454 | JGI IMG/M metagenome (GOLD analysis project Ga0209515, IMG submission 187454) | Subsurface groundwater microbial communities from S. Glens Falls, New York, USA - GMW60B uncontaminated upgradient, 5.4 m (SPAdes)... ... | reverse complement strand
GGTGTTTCCATTTTCAGAGCCCGCATCAACCCAAGCATTATTCCAGTAAAGCCATGTTAATCCCCCATCTGAAGAAAGCGCATACTGAATTTCTCCGCCATTTTTATTGGCAGTTTCAGAAAATCCGTCCCACTTAACAAATGGCGTAACTACCAATGGAGTAATAGTTGTCAGCATTGCAGAACATGAATTAGTTTCTGCGTGCGCAGTTTCAACACCAAGCAAATTATTAAAAAGAAGTGGGGCGGAGGGCGCGGGTGGTGTAACTGGCGTTGGAGCTGGCGTCAGTTCAGGTGTTGGAATAGGAGTAGGTGTCGGAGTTGGTTCTGGAACAGATACAGGAGCGGGTTCGGGTACTGGAGTTGGTGTCACCGTATTCGTATTTTGATCATTAGGATTTGGGATTTGATTGGAATTTGGTAATTGGGTATTGGGAATTTCGACCGCAGTCGGTGTGGCTTTAAATATTGCTGTACCATCAATAATCTGTATTTTAGTACTGTCGTAATGATACGCAAGCGGTGTATTAAAATCCCAACTTGCCACGGATGCGTGCGATGTACCAGGGAAAATTACTAGGCCAAAAAATCCCACCATAATTGAAATTACGATCACCATTATTATTCCAAAGATAGCAGAAAGTGACATAATTCTGCGTAGGCGATAGACACCAATTGCGCGCTTGTCACTGGCCGCAAATTCTTTGGAAGAAATAAAGGCATAGGCAGGCAAGGCGATAATAATGTTTATAATCTCAAGGAATAAAACAAAAAGACCGTAAAGAATAACTTTAGGTCCGGTAGTTTCAATCACTTTTAATTTGTATTTATTAATCACTCCCGAAAAATGGAGCATCAAGTTGAGCCATTTTGTTTTTACATTTCCTTTGTTTTGGTTTGGTAATCCCATGCAATTAACATATTTAATAATTACAAGGGGGGTCAAAGAAAAGTTCTTTGACCAAACAAGGTAATCATGTAAATTTCTTAAAGATTAAAAATTAATTAATTATACTATGTTATCTTTTGTAATACCAATGAATGAAGTTTTCCCCCTTTGCTATAGTATTTTTTAAATAATATACATGATATAATGGATGCATAATTATTAAATTCTAAAATTATGAAAAAAATTATTATTTGTGAAGATGAAAAAATTCTGCAAAAAGCGCTTTCTATTGAATTGCTGGGCGCTGGTTTTGAAGTAATGAGCGCGCTTGACGGCGAAGCCGGACTGGAACTGATAAAAAAAGAAATTCCTGATCTTGTGTTGCTGGATATCACCATGCCAAAAATGTCAGGCTTTGATGTCTTAAAGAAATTAAAGGAAAATGAACCCACAAAAAATATTCCTGTTATTATTCTTTCAAATCTCGGCCAAGACGAAGATAAAGAAAAGGGCCTGGCACTGGGAGCAAAAGATTACTATGTGAAATCTTCAACTGATCTTTCGTTATTAACCGAGAAAATAAATTCAATTTTAAAATAAGACCTACTGATTAAAGGTTTCCGTGAGCGAAACGATAAGATTTCAGAGCGAAAATTTGATAGAATTTTGAGGTTTATGCTTGTCATAAGCTGAAAAATTATAGCGAATTTGCAGCTGAAATTTTATCGTTTTGGTAGGAAAATCTTTAATCAGTAGGTCTATAAGCATGGAATTTTCCCTTCGTAATCACTGGTCAACGATAATACTGCATATCTCGGCATATATTAATAAAAAGAAACAAAGTCTTTTGACTGTCCACGGAATAGTAGCCTTTTTAGACACTCTTCTTATTGTTGGCGCAGAAATTCTTCTTCTTTTTATTTCCCTACCGTCATATATTGCGGCGGAATCAGTGGCAAACCCTTCGACAAGCTCAGGGCAGGCACAAAAATATCGTTTGCGTAAAGCCGTAACGTTTAGTGTAATCGGAACATTATTGGTAATTTGGATCATAAAACTTGCCCTAATTCTTACGCTTGTCGGATATGTAAAAACTCAAAGCACCACCATAAACGAAACTCAAAATCGCTTAGGGAATACCCAAACCTATGCCGATGATATCTTGATCGCAAAAGAAAGCTCAAGACTTTCGCCTCCTACCGTTACCAAAATTCAAAACACCCATGGGCAAATTGCTTTTTGGGGAAATGCTCCAGCTAATAGTATCGTTGTATTTGCATTCAGTGATAAAATAAAACCTAGTGCTCAAAAAGATGTGGCGCCGAAGATATATTCAACTCAAACTGATGCATCGGGATATTTTGCACTACTAGAAGACACCAACGTCTTTAACCTTCCTCAAGGAGATTACAATGGGAGTGCAAGTAGTTATGATCCTGGACGGAATATAAAAAGCGCACAGAGCCAAACTTTCTCTTTTACCGTGAAAGAAACCTTATGGAATGTAGCACTGCATTCCGCTGACATTATTTTAAATATTCTAGCGCTCTTGGCAATTGCCACGGGACTTTTGATGACAATTTTAGTGAGTTAACTTAATTAATAATATTACTAATAGTAAAATAAAACCGCATCTTTTAGCTAGCGGTTTTATTTTACAAAACTTTGTGAACAATATTTATATAAAACCATATCAGTATTTATTCATGCGCTCTAATTATTATTATTTCTAACTTTTTTCTTGTCCCATTCTCCGTCAAACCAATCCAGCCATTTCTGCTTATCTTCTTGGCTACCGTTAGCCATTTGCTCTTTCATTTGATCTTGCACGAATTATGCAGGTTTAACCAAATAAAGTATTCGTGTTACTTTTTAAGTTGTTTGAGTTGGTGACTCAATCGGAGGTGTTGGACTTGATGAAATTGGTTCTTGTTGCAAAACTTGCGTCTCCGGTTGTGGGGGTTGGCGTACAACCCCAAAAATTGTGTCTAGTTCTGACTCAAATGTTAAAAATTTATCAGCAAGCTTTGCTAGTCGCTTCTGAATTTTTTGTGCTCCGTCAAGTGCAGTCAGATAAGTGTTTCCACCTAGTGCCTGAACTGATTCAAAAAGTGGAATGTAATCGCGATCATTTACCAGAAATACAATGTTCGAAGCTCTATCGCTTGCAACAAGCATCAGAACGTCGCAGATTAACTTTCCATCAAGACCTTTTTCTGAACGAGCAAAATGGTCTCTGTATTGTGCATCAAGTTTTTGCAATTGTTCATCAGGAACAGCATCAATCGGTTCGCCGCACTCTTTGATCTGCCAATGATCTTTTTTACCTGGTTCATCAGCTTCAGGAATATCAAGCATTGTTTTGAGTCGATTATCATTTTGTTTGAAGTAATAGACAACACGAATTGTCGCTCCAATCCATAATGACCATTTTCGCATTAATGCTTCAGTTAAAAGTGGAATACTCAACTTTTTTCCTGCATACTCAGTCTTCGTTCTCTGTAATTCATGGATACTTGAGAACAAATGTGATCCATCTATTATAAAATATCCTCGATTTTCCATAAATTTTATCTATCACCACAAAGTGGACGATATTTTGTTCTAATCAACCTTTCAAGTAATAAGCGAAAATTTTGATCGTTGTTTATAAAAATATACAAACCAGTTTCTCCAACTCCGTTACTGTACCAACAAGTTTTTCGTTCATGATTAACCAGGCGAGAATTTACATCACTTGTTTCTCCCACATCAACAACCTGATTACCATTATTCAAAATCACATAAACACATCCAAAATCCTGATTGAATCTTTTAGTGTGATAAAAAGGTCCTTGAAATTGATATCCTTCAATTTGAATAGCCATATTTTTATTTGTGTTGCGATTATTTCCCAGATTTGGTGCGATTGTCTTCTTTGCACAACATCTGACAATTTTTTGAAATTGTCTTTCCTCCCTCATACCAAGGCTTTATATGATCGGCTTCCATTTCTGAAATATCAAAAAGTTTTTTACAAAAACGACATTTACCTTTTTGTTTTTCATAGGCTTCTCTTTTTTGTTTATCAGTAAAAGCACGAATGTTTAGGAATTTTTCATTTCGCGTCAAAACATACGGGTAAATACCGGATTTTTTAGTTACATCTTCATCTTGCATCAACTCTTTGATTTCGGTTTCCAGTTTGCCGGCGTTCAGTTTCTTGTCTTTGAATTCGTTATACAGTTCGCCCCAGTCCACGCTGTTCATTTCTCGGCGATAATTGGTAAACGTTTTCCGTACCCATACAATTACATTTTGGAAATAGTCCCACAATTTATCGGCGCTGGCGTCATGCTGATGCTTTGCCATATAGTCGGCTACGTCACCGTTGTTAATCCACGACAACGCGGTTTCCAGATATTCTTGCCTAATTGTATCACCACTAACCAACTGACCACCATCATTTGCCACTAAGTAAGCTGCGCAATTTCTTTTACTGAACTTAAGTTTTGCGTCAGAAAGCCATGGCCCAGTGTAAACCGCATTGCGAATTTCTTGTTCGTTTACCTTTTCTCCATACGTGTTAATGATGGTAAACCAATCTATTCTCTCTTTATCTGTGCCCTCACAAATGTAAATCATTAACTCGTAATCTAGGATTTTATCCTGCTCTTCCTTGGTCAGATTATGAAAAAAACGATCGTTTAACGAAAAATCGCCGGTAACATATTGCCCAATGCTAATAGTGCGCTGTTGGCCGTCCAGTACTTCGTAGCCACCATCCTCTCTAATCATCCAATACATCACGTTCAGCGGAAACTTTTGTTTGATAGTTTCAATCACTGCATTACGTTGCTTTTCTTTGTATACAAACTCACGTTGATATTTTGGACGAATATCAAGCTTCCCACCATAGGCTACCACCCCCTCCTCGGCACTATCTTTGTAGTCAACAATCACTTCACGAATTGGAATTTTATGTAAATCAATTTTCATATTATTTTTGTTGTTGCTCTGTTAATATTTTCTTTACTTGATCGCCAAGCTTATTTACACTTTCATCTGAAGACGCACCAGCTATGAGAAATAAAATAACAATAATTAAAATTATTATCAATGATAATAGATTTTGAGAAAATAAAAATTTTATCGGAAAAAACAAAATTGCCGAAGAAATAAAAATACTTAATAAAGGACGAAAAAGAGTCGAATCGAATTGTTGCAGTTTGTAAACATCTAAGAAGGATTTATTTTTTTCAAAGTACTCGTTAATCTGTACATCGTTAATATTCGGATAACAAGAATTATATTTGCGAAAAATATATTTTCTAAAAAACCTAAAAAGCCATACCCCAGACGTATATAAAATAAAACCTAAAATATAAGAAAAAGCCAGATATTGAAAAATACTAATTGGACTATATGAGTTCACATCAATTTTAATTGCTATATAGCCACAGACATTTTCTTTGCTACATAACTGATTCGCCAATGATAAAAAAACTGATCCAAAAATTAGTAAAATTAAGTTATATGCTGATAGGCTTCTGTCTTTTAAAAAAGTTTCAAGGTTTTCCATAAAAATTGAGTATTTTATTTTTTAAATGATTTGTTTTTAATTAAAATTCTAAAATATGGATACTTTCCGTTTATAGCTAAATCTTTGTCGTCATCGCCTTTGCGGAATTTGATTATCTCAAACTGTTCTGGATTGTATTTATCTAGAAAAGTAATTGGCACACCCATTGTTCCACTATAATCCATCGGCATTTCAGAAGTTTTATCAATATTTATTGCGTCGTAATTATCGTACTTCGAATATTCTTCAGGACTATACTTTTTGTATAAAGTCAGTTCTTCGTGTCTTTTTGTGGTGTCTAAGTTTGTGAACCACATAATGCGGCCAAAGCTGAAATATTTTATTCCGTTTTCAATTTTCTTTCTTGATTCTGTTGTTATGTCATAATCCATCGGAACCTGAAACCATTTTGTCCCATTATTATCATAGCCAAACCATAATTTATTGTCTTTTATCAGTTTAAAAATTTCTTTATATGTAATTGCGTTTTGATCGCCAAGAATAATAAATTTCTTTTTATATTCCACCAATTGCGCGATATACTCGCGAAATAGAGAGAACGGTGGGTTTGTTACGACAACATCTGCCTCTTTGAGCAGTTCAATGCATTCGTTACTGCGGAAATCACCCGTACCTTTTAGGGGCGTAGCAATATTAGCATCGTGCTTCAACAGCGATTTTACATCTGTAAGATCAATGGCGCCATCTTTGTTGGCGTCCGGCACTTCACTGATTTCAATTTTAATTGGTTGTTTGCCTTTTGATCCTTTTATCTCAAGCAACGACAATTGTCCTCCAATAATCGGCGAACCGGAATAACTTGTGGCAATAAGTTTTTTTAATTTTAGCTCGTTGAAGTTGGCGGCAAAATACTTAAAAAAGTTACTCTCGAACGGATCATCGCAGTTGCAATACACCACTTTACCCCGAAACTGCTCTTTGTAGTGCTTCAGTTCTTTTTCAATATCAATAAGCTGAGTATAAAACTCATCTTTTTTGGCTTTGCTGGCTTTATGTAAATTGCTATTTAATGACTTCTTTTCCATAAAATTTATTCAGCAAACATATCTACATATTTTTTATAAATATACGACTGACCATATTTTTTATCTTTATCTTTCTGAGTAAGTATGTCCATTTCAATAAAACGATTAATAACCGACTGTGCTCCAACGCGAGAAAAACCAGTCCATTTTTGAATTATTGCAACGTTGACGATTGGCTGTTCGTAAAGTTTTGGTAACACCAAAACCGCACTCTCTGATGAGCGCTTACCGAGTCTCTGGATTTTCAGCATGTCTTTTTCTCGTAAGGTAGTAATTTTTCCGACGATGTCAATCGCTTCATTGGCAATCTCTATGACTCCATCAAGAAAGAAATCTACCCATTCAGAAACGTTACCGAAATGATAACCAAATAGTCGTTCGTAGTAGACCTTCTGATGCTTCTTGAAATAAGAGGACAAGAATAACATTGGCTTTTCCAAATAGCCTTCTTTCCAAAGATAAAAAGTTATAAGCATGCGGCCGGTTCTGCCGTTGCCGTCAAGAAATGGATGGATGGTTTCGAATTGGGCGTGGATCAGTGCCGCTTTGATAAGAGTAAAAACATTATCATTGGAATGCATAAATTTCTCAAGGTCGCTAAGAGCAACATGCATTTGGGAAACAGGAGGCGGTACAAATCTGGCGTTATCTGGACGAGTGCCGCCAATCCAATTTTGAGATTTTCTGAATTCTCCGGGATCAGAAAAATGTGTGGTCCGCGCTTTATCCATCAACTGCTTGTGCAGCTCTTTAACGAATCGAAATACCATAGGAAAATTATCTTGCTGAACTCGCTTCATTCCGTAATTAAGCGCCTTGATATAATGTAAAATGTCATCCACATCTTCTGGAATATTTATGCTTGATTGTACTTCGGCTTCGATCGCATCAATCATTGTGGCCATTGTACCTTCGATCTGACTTGAAGACGCTGCATCCTTGCGAAGGTACATACTCAAAAAGAAATCCACATCAGGCAAGAGTTTTGTTATGCCGTCGAGCTTACCGAGAAGACGGGTCGCTTCACCGCTTTTCTTGAGAACTTTTGGATCGAATTCAAAACCACCCTTGGGAGGAAAGGGCGCTGGAATGAAGGCCTTAAAACCTTCTTTTTGCTGTATAAGTTCGCCAATTTTTATAGGTTTCATGTTTGCTTGCATCTTTTTGTTAATGTAAACAAAGTATACCTTTTTGCTTACATCAAGTCAATAGATGTAAACAAACTTAAATGTGAATAACTTAAATTATAGCACTTTTTAACCATAATTTGTTAATTTTCCCAATCTCGATAATGAGATAAACAATGCAACCTTTGTTTATAAACAAAAGGAGGGTTATTTACCCTCTTTTGTTAAAAGTCTGAATTTGTTCCTGATTACACCACAGATGGCGTAATCTGTAACCTACCTATTTGCGTCCTTCTTTATGCAAAGTGTGCTTTTTACAAAATTTACAGAATTTTGACATTTCCAATTTCTTTTCAGCCATTGCTTTGGTTTTTTTTGTAAAATAATTTACCTTTTTGCAAATTGTGCATTGTATTTTTAAAAATGGTTTTTTTGCTGGCATATTTTTATTTTAATTATTATTTCTGAGCCGATGGCCAGGATTGAACTGGCGACCTTTCCCTTACCATGGGAGTGCTCTGCCACTGAGCTACATCGGCAATAGTAATTCAAAGTGCAAAAATCAAAAATAAAAATTATAATTAATCCTCAATCCAAAAATCAAGATATTGCTCTTCTACATTATGTGAAACAGCGTATTTTTTTAATTCTTGGTATTCTTTGGATTGCCATTTCTTTGGTTCTTTTGGAATTTTGAAAACTTTGTTTGGTAAAATTACATACACTTCCTTATCGTTCCAAAAATGGGCATAACAAGTATCTTTTATTTGCTCCGATAAAAGGTTAGCAACTTTATCAATATCATTGTCTTCAATTTTTAATTTAAAATCGTGCCAAATTTTTGGCTCGCTAGTGTATTCGGGGTGGTGTTCTACTTTTACATAAATCTTCTCAAAATCATTAAGAATCATTGGATTTTTTAATGATTCTGATAATACAAATCCTTTATACATATTTCTAAATCTTTTAATTTTGTATTTTGAACTTCCTGTGTGGGCAGTGCAGGACTTGCACCTGCGAAGGTCGGTGACCGCCACATTTACAGTGTGGTGCCTTTGCTGCTCAGCCAACTGCCCAAAACTAATTTAAAAAGTTTTACAATAATCTTTAATCCAATTATCTATTTTATAGAGTAATTTTTTATCAGCATATCTAATATGCACTAAACCGTATTTCATTTTGCCACTTTTTTCTGCTAAAAAATCCTTTCTTATATAGGGTTTTGTAAATTGACCTAAAGGTATCTGTGTTACTTTATACCAATAATTTAATAAACTTTCAATGTTTTGATCCGAATAACAGTATAAATAAACTCTTAATCTTTTTTCATCAATTCCACATACCTTTCTCAAAAAGTTAAGAAAAACTCTAACCATTTCAGGTTTACTATTAGCGAAATCAACGCTACAATTTTTTCCCTGTAGTTGAGCTCCTTCTCCCCAATAAAGAAAGACACCTGCAGTTTTTAACTTCTCCTCTTTTTTAGATAATCTTTTTTTAATTAAGAAACTTGATGGTTTCTTTTCGAAGTAAATTCTATTAGCTTCATTGAAACTCCTTCTTATGATATTATTTCTTCTCATGAAGCCCAACACAACCCAAACAGATATTCTCAATCTTTTCGATATTTCTATAGTACTTAAACCTTTTTTATAATAAAGTTTCTCTATTAAACTTTTAGACAAGGTAGTCATATTCTAATCTATTAGCCTTGTCTTTATTCTACAATAAACTAACCTGTTATTCAATCACTTTTCCGTGCTCTTTTTTCCACTCCCCTATTTTTTTATGGTCTCCCGAAATTAAAATTTTAGGAACTTTCCAATGAACTCCTTTTTTAGGAGAAAAAATTTCCGGCCTTGTATATTGCTGGCCTTCAATAAATCCTCCGCCCTTAGTAATTCTTTCTTTAAGCAACTTTTCTTTCCCTAAAACTCTGGGAACTAGCCTTGAAATTGTTTCTATTACTATCATAGCGGGAAGTTCGCCTCCCATTAAGTCATATTCCCCAATTGATAATTCCATATCCGCAATATTTTTTGCCACCCTTTCATCAACCCCTTCATATCTTCCGCATATAAAAATTATTTGGTCTAACTTTGAAAGCTGAAAAGCTAATTTTTGATTAAATTTTTGGCCTCTTGGCGTAAATAAAATAACTTTGGATTTTTTTTTAGATTTTAAACTTTTAACTGCCTTATAAATTGGCTCCACTTTTAAAACCATTCCCAATCCCCCGCCAAATGGCCTATTATCAACCGTTTGATGGTTATCATTGGTAAAATCACGTAAATTATGTACATTGATTTTTATTAATTTTTTTATTTGCGCGCGAGCAATTAAGCTCTCTTTTAAGTAAGAGCCAAAAATATTGGGAAAAATTGTTATTATATCAAACTTTATCATGTAACTTTAAACAAAAACCGCACTTTTATAATAGCACGGCTTTTGCTTTTTGTGAATTTACCCCGTTAAATAGCGCTCCGCGCTAATTTCGCAAAGCGAAATTATTTAACTGGGCGAGAATTACAGAGAAATATTTTCAATATCTTCTGATACTTCTTTTTTCTCAGTTCTTTGAACACGTCCACCCTCTGGTTCCTCAATTTTAAGGTTTACTCGAGCGTGATTTTTTAATCCTACAATTCGGACTAAGTTTCTTATTGCCTTAGCTGTTGAACCTTCTCTTCCAATGATTTGACCCATATCTGCTGGGTTTACTGTCAATGAAAGCAATACTCCCATTTCGTCAACTTTTCTTTCTACTTTGACGTCTTTGGGATTATCAACTAATTCTTTAACAACATATTCAAGAAACTCTTTGTCATTTTCTTTTGTCATGTCTTAAACCTATCTTTATAATAATACTTTCTACTCCAACTTGAAATTTTAACTCGAGACGCGAGGCGCAATTCTCGAAGTGAATTCGCCCCGTCTGTAGCAAATTATTTATCATTCGTCGGCTCATCTATTTTTATTGATGAGCCTCCTCATTCTGCATAATTTTCGTTCTAAAATTTCTGCGTTTCGTTACGAAAGATTATTAAACGATAGGTTTCTCCTTTTAGTTTTCAATCTATTATTAGTAGCCCGACCTTTTTAGGATTCCCTATCTTTCTGAGAATCGGCATTAAAGAAGCTACATTTATATTTTACTTATTTAAAAAAACTTGTCAAATAAAATAAAGGGGAGAGGCATGGCGCTTTGCCAAAACCTCTCCATGTTTTGGCTCCGTCAGTCTTAACTAACGAAGCGAGCCCTCGACCGCCGAAGCACAATCACCGTGACTGTGAGTGGTCGAAACAATCGTCCCTTCTTCTGCTGCCCGTTGCGTGGTAGCTCTACGGTTCCGAGTGGAGTTTCCACTGGCGAAGGCGAAAGTTGAACTTTCGCGGTTTGTTCTTGCCACTTCTCCTTAATTTCCTTAATTCGGACTGCAGAAATAGCCATGATTTTCCTCCTTTTTCCATGAAATTTCTTGCCATGGTTAACAAGAAATTTCCTCCATAAAGCTTAAAGGGAGACGTTCCCTTCTTTCAAATCACTAAATCCTTCGATTGAACTCAGGACAAGGAAATTATAACTTCTGGAAAATCTAGAATAAATCTGATGTTCGGTTATTCCTTGTGATTATAAGTAATGATTTGAAAGAAAGGAGGGAGAAATGGGCGAAAAACACATCCTCCCTTTTGACTCTACGAGGCAGCCAACAATCTTTGCTGGTCTGCGATGAAAAAATCATACAATACCTTTGAGTGCTCAGAACCATCTTGGTTTTTGTAAGTGGCTTTAGCGTCGGCTTTTTGCAGGGCTCGCAGCACGGGGAAATGCGGCGACTGGTAAAAAGCCAGCCGCTTTTTTTCCCCAAACTGGGGTAGCTGGTGCGCTTGCATATGGCGAAGCACCACCCACTGAAGCCTCTCTGCTTCGCTGGCGTCCATGCCAACGTTTTTTGCAAAAAACGGACAAAGCGGGGCTGCCTTTTCGGCATGATTATAGAAAGTGACTTTGCCGTCTCTCACCCGCCGGGTCTGTGGCTTGCAATAATCATGGACTAGTGCCGCCACCAGCAGAACAAAACAATCGCTGTCGCTGAGTTCTGCTACACATGAAGCGTGGGCAAAAACCAAGCCCGTGTGGAGCAACGCATCACCTTCAAGATGGATTTGGGTTCCCTGGTCGCAACCTTCAAGGCGATAAAAACCGGGAAACCATTTTTCAAACAAGTCTTCAGAGAAAACCTGATGAAAATTTCTTTCCACTTGGGCGAAATTACCTCGGGCAAGCTCAAAAACTTTTTGGCGCACGAAATTTTCCTTTTCAAAAGAACACGCGTCTTATCTGTCGCACAATAAGGTTATTGTGAACACGGCAAAAGGGCTCGACGCTTATTCCCTTCTTTCAAATCACTAAAGAAATTATTACTTCTGGAAAACTTATTAATTTTCTGATATTCAACTAATGATTTGAAAGAAAGGAGCTTGAAGGAAAAACGTCTTGTTTTTCCTTCAAGCTTTTGGGAAAAACTAGGTTGCAACAACTTGTTGCTCTTGCAGTTCATGGCATACATCGTCAATAGCAATCGCCCGAAATGCGAAATCCATATCTTCCCTTTGCACAATATCTGGCAATCTGCCCGAGCGACAAGATTCTCTAGCAATACCTTCCAATAATCTTGAAAACGAAACAGAAAATTGACTTAGGAAATCCAACATCCTGTTGGATTCTTCTTTTGCCGGGGGATTATAATCCTTCGGCCGGGATGTGCCAAAGTACGCTGCCATCCATGCAGCACTTTGATGGAGTATGACCACATCAACCGAACGGATTCTTCTGGACTGCTTACGGAGCCGTCGCCAAAGAATTGAACGGATGAACAAAGCCATCATCAACGCCACTGCGAAACAAACGATGATGCTAACGATGATTTCAAAGAGCTGCATTCTAATCTCCTTTTGTTAAAAAGGGACCAATTTCCCTTCTTTCAAATCATCCTTGGTGTCGTTTAACATGACTTGGTGACTTCCGTGCATGCACGGAAAATCTTCATATCTTACGATTACCAACGGTGACCTGAAAGAAAGGGGAGAAATTTCAATTAGGTATTCTCCCGTAACCTTTAGCCGATTAAATCGGCTTAATGTCGTTAACTCTCTCCATGGGCTGGAGATTGTGCTCTGCCACGAGGTCTTCGTAGTGCGACAACGCCGTCGCGTAGCACTCCTCTCTCTTGGAAAAGAACCTCAGCATTTCCCCGGGAAACTCCATACCTTGCTCGTCGTTGGGGCCAGCATCGTAAATGATGCCCCATTCATTGAGCCCAGCAGGATTATCCCGCCGGTAGAGCCACAGTATCCACATACCCGTGTCGTTGACCGATACCCAATCAGTGTGACTCATGCTTCGCATGAGCGGATGTCTTTTTTTACCCTCAACGAGAGCCTGTTCGACACCTTCAGGAAGAGTCAGTAAAAGACTTAACACAGTAAACTCCTTGTTTTTCGGAATTACGGCTTCCGAGTTGCCTCCCTAGAATTTGGGTGTTTTGTGTGCTGTTTTTCGGATAAAACCCACTGCTTTATCCTATTGTTTAATTATAGCACTATAAAAATTGATTGTCAAGGTTTTTAATGAAACGGCTAAAGGTGGTACTTTTACGACTATTTTAACTTTATTTTACCAAAAAAACACCGACTTATTGGTGTTTTAATTGTCGCACAATAAAATTAGAGAACTGCTGGTTTCTCTGGTTTTATTTTTAATTCTTCCTTTGAAATTTCTGCTGTTTTTCCTGCCTGCGCAGGCAAGTCTAGTTCTGCAGTTGGTAAATTTTGGGTTGGCTGTTCAACTTTTTGCATGTCCGGAGCTGATGTTTCTGTAACTGGAGCTACCTCAATTGGAGCAGTTACTTGAGCTGGTACTGCTAATTCTGTCTTTTTCTTAGGTTTTTTTGATTTATTAATTTTTTTGGCGTCTATGATTTTTTCTGAAACCAGTAAATTATGTATTGTTGGTGATGGTTGTGCTCCCTTTGAAATCCAATACAAAATCCTTTCTTTTTTTAAAGATTTCCTTTTGGTCAAAGGGTCAACATAACCTAAAATTTCAACAGCCCTGCCACCCTTTGCAGACCTTCTTTTATCTATAACAACCACCCTAAAAAATGGCTGATTTTTTTTTCCTTTTCTTGTTAAACGTATAGTAAGCATAATATGATACTAATCTACTAATTTAATGCTAATTTACAAATATGCGAATTTCGTATTAGCATATTCGCAAAATTGGCATTTCATTTGCATTATTCGTATCTTGGTTATATTAATTCCACTTTTTAGCTTCAATGGCAGCGCGAGCCGCATCTTCCTCTGCCTCTTGTTTTGAAAAACCTTCTCCTTCTGTGACTAAATCTTCATTTAAAAAAACTCCAACTGTAAATTTCTTTTGATGGTCAGGACCCCATTCCTTAATAACTTTATAAATTGGGGTGATTCCCATTTTATCTTGTGCTTGTTCTTGAAATTGCGATTTTGCGTCTTTATATGAACCATTTTTTATAATATCAGGCAAATTTTTAATCAAATGATTATTAATAAAATTCTCGGCGGCTTTATATCCTAAATCAAGATATAGCGACCCGATAAATGCTTCAAATGTGTTAGCTAAAATATATTGCCTGGCTTTACCCAATTCTTTTGTTTCTCCGCGGGAGAGTAGCAAAAAATCATTAAATCCTAACTGTTCGGCAACAAAAGTGAGCATTTTAGCATTAACAAGGGCTGCACGCCAATTTGTCAATTCCCCCTCCGCTTTTTTGGGATATTCTTTATAAAGATATTCTGTAACAACCAGCTCTAAAACTGCATCTCCCAAAAATTCTAACCTTTCATTTTGCTCTAAATTAAATTCGGGATTTTCGTTTAAATAAGACCTGTGGACAAAAGCTTGTGTTAAAAGGTCTTTATTTTTAAATTTTAAACCTAACTTTTTTTCAAACAAAGAAAAATCTTTCATTCTAATGCGACTCTAAATCTACGAATGACACGCGAATGTACAAATAGTATTCGTAAATTCGGGTGCAATTAGTAATTAGTGTCGCTTATTTATTTTCTAATTGCTTATATACAGTTCCAAGTACTCCATTAACAAATTTACCAGAAGTCTGGCCCGAAAAAGTTTTTGCCAGTTCAATCGCTTCATTTATTGCAACTTTTGGAGGCACTTCTTCCTTATTGCTATATAAAAGTTCATAAAGCCCTATTCTTAAAACATTTCTATCAATAATAGGTATTTGTGAAATTGGCCATTCGGGCGCTGCTTTCTCAATTATTTTATCAAGATTTTTAATGTGTTGTGTAATACCATGAATCAATTCCCAGACAAATTTCAAATCTTCCAATCCTGGACCAAAATCTTTAATATTTCTTTCAACAATACTATTTAAACGGGATTCTTTCCCATTTGTGCTCTCTGGCATACCATAAAAATCCCATTCATATAAGCTTTGCATTACAATTGATCGTGATAAGTGCCTTGAAGCCATTAATTGTGAATATAGAATCTCGTATCTTGAATCTAGAATAGAATACAGAATAGTGAATTCTTAATTCAAAATTCAATTCAAGATACTAAATACAAAATTCAAGATTCTATTTTAAAATTACTTCTTTGAAAGTTCTTCCATTGTCATTGGTGCTTTACCGCCTGGGAGGTCAGGTGTTTTTTGTCCCCTTTCTACATCATGCATTTCTTTTTCCTTAATTTTTCTTTCTTTTTTAGTAAGCTTGCCTAAAACATTAATTACTTCCCGCCCTTTATAATATCCGCAATGGCTACAAACAGTATGGGGCCTAACTGGCGCCTTGCATTTTTGACAAGTAGTTAAAGCAGCCGGCTTTATAAAAATATGCATCCGGCGCTTATGTACTTTTGAACGTGTATGTCTATGTCTTGGAACAGCCACAGTTTATTAAAATTCAAAATTCAAAGCACTAAATTCTAAACAATTTCAAAATTCAAATTTTCAAAATTCTAAACGTGTTTTGAGCTTTGGGTTTTGGTAATTTGGATTTGTTTAGGATTTAGGATTTTAGATTTTGGATTTAGTTTATATTATATCAGATAAATAAATTTTTTACAACATTTACCCCCGTTAAAAATCCAATTCGCTTGCGAATCGGCAGTCGCCTCTGACGGCTTATTTTTAACGGGGTTTAAAAAAATAATCGGATCTTACAGACCCGTTTAGATAAATTTTAATGTTTATCCGGTTAAATATGAAAAGCAGTATTTCCCGACCTAAATTTTAACCCAACCTCTTATTATCTATATTTTAAATAAAGCAAGATGTAATATAAATTAGAGAGTTATGTTATTTAAAGAGATAAATATTTTTTAAAAAGGAGTAATTTCTTTAAATATTGGCAAATTTTCGCCAATTTTAAATAAAATCAACTTACTCGTTCCACAATAACCTGAATCATCAAAAACTTTTAAAATTACATTATATGTTCCCTGGTTACTATAAGGGTGATCTAGAATTTGAAAAGTTCCTGTAGCACAGTTCCCACCGGGTATTGCGCCACTTCCGGGTCCAATAATACAACCATCACCAAAATCCCATAAATAGGAAGTACAAGCAGTGGGTCCGCTATTATTATAACAAGTAGAATGATCAGTAAAAGTTACTACACTTCCTAACCTAGACCAAGTGAATGAAGGAACTGGGTTGGGATGACCCGTTTTTTCATATGTCGTTGGATCTTGCGCCCAATCAGAATCAAGACCTGTAGAATCCCATACTTTTACACGCTCGAAATAAGGACTGTTAAAGGCAATAGAATCGCTGGCACTAACCCGATTTATGAAAACCGCTTGTTGATTTAAAGATCCGGGAGAATTGGAAAGATTATCAAAAGTTCTATTAACTGCAGGTGAAATAAAACCTGGGTCGCCTGTATTAGTCATTTGAAATTGAAATTGATTTTCATCATTTCCACTGCCAGAATTGTATTCCCAAGAGGAGAAAACTACTCCAGATTCAGGAATATCCATGCATCCGCTGTCAGAAAGTTTTAAATTGCTTACAAATGGTTTATTGTTTGAAGTGACTGTAAATATACGAGAGTTAGAAGTCCCTCCGCCAGGCCCTGGGTTAAAAACTGTGATAGGATATGCTCCAGCGGTCTTAAGATCTGATAAAGGTCCAGCCTCTGATCCGGGTATTGAGGCTAATAGTTTAGTTGGGTCAAAAAAGGTAGTTGCCCTGCTTGAACCGTTGAAGTTGACAGTTGATGTAGATGCAAAATTAGTTCCGTTAACAATTAAATAAAAACCCGGGTCGCCTACTATTTTTGCTGATGGGGAAATTGAAATAATAGTAGGAACTGCAGCATTTGCCGAAATCGCGCTGAATGTTAAAATCACAAGACTGATTATTAAAATAATTCTTTTAGTAAAGTATTTCATAATCTCTATAATAATTTCAATTTACTTTATAGTAAACTTCTTTACTAAATTTTATAAAGTAAATATAATTTTCATAAAATTGAGTCAGAATAGTAAAGTTATAAGGACTTCTTTTTGCAACAGAACTTTAAAAAGGTGGTAAAGCAACTGCAGAAAATCCCTTAACTTGCCCATTGGGAAGAACTTTAATATCAACATTTAAATTATCGCCAATTTTAATATCTTTAAAATCTATTTGCTTGCTAGTAGACGATTTTTTATCTTGATTTTGTACAATCCCTGGTTTTGCAATAGAATTATCTAAAACTAAAGAATAAATTTTAGCATCATCTCTAATGCTAATTATTATGCTGTCTGTTTGGTAGCTTAAAGTGATATTCTTGCCATCTATTTTTGTAACTGTTCCGTATGCGGCAATTAAAGGTATAACCTTAGAACTTAGCACTTTTATAACATCTGGTAAATCAGATACTTTTTGCTCTTGAATTGGAGGTTGAATAATGGCATTGTTTTGTGTTTGCGGCTGACTTTGAATTACAAATTGCGATTGGTATAAAACACCCAAAAAAGCACCTAACGCAAGGATTAACAACCCTAGAAATACTAAAATTATTAAGCTTTTTATACTCATGTTTTTAAAACAATTTTAATATCATATAAACTTTTTCTGAGTTTTTGAATTAACTTCAAAACCAGAGGGCGCAACAACAAATGAGTGCTCTGGCTTTATAAAAAATCTCTTTTCAGAAAGTTTTTCAGAGTCGTTTATTTTTAAGTTAAACTTTCCTATGTCATTTCTTGCAATACAGATTTTATTTATCGTAAATTACGGATAATTTTACTTTGCAACAGGATTTACCAAAGATGTCAAAACAACTACAGAAAATCCTTCAATTTGGCCGTTGGGAAGAATTTTAATATTTATACCTAAATTATCGCCAATTTTAATATCTTTAAAATCTATTTGCTTGCTGCCAGATACAGTATTTGTCTTGGAGGTTGTCTTTGTAGGAGTAGCATTGGGAACAAAAGAATAGACTTTAGCATCATCCCTAATGCCAATCGTTAGGTTGTCTGATTGTTGACTTAAAGTGATATTCCTGCCATCTATTTTTGTAACTTTTCCATACGCAGCAACCGAAGGGATAACCTTAGAACTTAGGACTTTTACAATATCTGGCACTTTTTGCTCTTGAATTGGAGATTGAATAACAATTTGACGTTTTTGGTATAAAATACCCAATGATGCACCAAATACAAAAATTAATACCCCTAAAAATAATGAAACTATTAAACTTTTTATACTCATGTTTTTAAAATAATTTTAATTATTATTCTTGCATTTTACCTTTTTAAACTTTTATTAACAAATATCAACCTGTGGATAACTTGGAATCTTATGAAATAAGACGACAACTGAGCACCAAATTTTTAAAAAAATTCCAGTGCTTGGTGCAATTATTTACATAAAATCACTAACCGGGTAAAAAGTTTTTCTATGAATTTTACATGGCCCTAAACTTTTTAAATTCTTAACATGCAAACTTGTTGGATAGCCCTTATGAAAAGTAAAACCGTATTGAGGATATCTTTTGTGTAATTTTTGCATTATTCTATCCCTTGTGACTTTGGCGATAATTCCGGCTGCCATACAGGAAAAAACTTTTTCATCGCCTTTTATAATTGATTTTTGTGCAATTTCTAAATTTAAAACAAAATTGCCGTCAATTAATAAAAAACCAACTCCGGTCTGTAATAATCGACGGCCGTTGATTATTACAGACTTATTTTTTCCTTTTTTTAAAGACAAATTTAAATTATTTAGGGCTTTTTGCATGGCTAACTTTGTCGCTTCCAAAATATTTATTTTATCAATAACTTTTTCTGAAACTATGCCAATCCCCCATTTTATATTTTTATGATTTGTCAAAATCCTGTAAAAAAATTCCCTTTGTTTTGGGGAAAGTTTTTTTGAATCCCGAATCCCCAACATTCTCACATTCTTAAGAATGTGAGAATGTTTCTTATTATTTATAATTAACATTACTGCCGCTGCCACAACGGGACCAGCAAGCGGGCCACGGCCAGCTTCATCTAGTCCTACAACAAAATTAAATCCCTGCTTCCACAACTTTTTTTCTTCATTAAAATTCGGGAAGTTCATACAAAAATTAGAAGATACATTCCTATAAACATTATTATAATTGCAAATGATTTTTGTAAAATATATTTTTTATTGATTTTTTCTTTCGCAAACGAAGGGAAAAATAAAGTAAGCAGAATTCCATATAAGAATACAAAAAATGGCTGAAAACCATTTGCCACAGTCACTAACGCAAGCGGAGCTAAAATACTGGCATAATTAACAAGCAATTTTGAACCAATGGTAATAACCTCATTTAATCCGTTAATAGAAATAATTGAAATACTATTTTCTTTTAAAATTTTAAGAAATTGCCTTCTGTAGTTTCCTATAAAAATAAAAAGAAAAATACCAATAAACACAACCCCTATATATTCCCAAAAAGTAGTGCCCCAGAAATTTTCATGAATTGCCACAAATTTAAAGATTAAAAAATACAAAGCAACCAAAAATGATGATAACATCATTAAAAAGAATACATCCTTTTTTATTTTTATTTTAGAACTATCTAAATTCAAAGATATAATTAAGGCTCCGATAATTATCAAAAACCCCGCAAAAATTTGTATTGGCGAAATTCTTTCTCCTAAAATAAAAAATCCAAGCAGATACGAAAAAATAGGAATGGTTTGATATAAGGGAGTTACAATAGAAGTTTCATCTTTGGATAACGCATAATAGTATGGAATTAAAGCTATAATAAGCAATGCACCGTTAAATACAATTATGATTTCATTGATAAAACTTAAAGCTAAAAGCTTGTGGGGAACAAAAATAAATACTCCTAGAGAAAAAATGAAACCTATAATACCGCCAAAAATCACAAGTGCCCCAATAACACCATTCTTTAAATATCTGCTTAAAATATATTTATCAATATGATTGCTTAAGGCCCATAAGGCTGGGGCTAAAAATGCGAAAAAATACCAAGGCATATAAATGTAATATTATTTAATTAAATTATTACATTCTAACATATTTTTTCTTTGTTGACTTTGCATCCCATAAAAATTAAAATAGTGTAATCAACATTATGAAATTTACCCATTTACATACTCACAGTCATTATTCTTTATTAGATGGACTACCCAAAATCCCGGAGCTTTTGGATTATGCCAAAGAATTGGGAATGGATTCTGTGGCTTTGACTGACCATGGAGTTTTGTACGGCGCCGTGGAATTTTTTAAAGAGGCAAAAGCCCGAAACATAAAACCTATTATAGGATGCGAAGTTTATGTTGCTTTTGAAAGTAGGCTGGACAAACGGCCAAACATTGACTCAAAAAGCTACCATATGATTTTGCTTGTAAAAAATGAAACAGGATATAAAAATCTTGTAAAACTTACAACGAAAGCTCACTTGGAGGGATTTTATTATAAGCCAAGAATTGACGAGGAAATTTTACAGCAGTATGCAGGGGGTTTAATCGGCACTTCGGCATGCTTAAATGGAAAAATACCAAAATTACTTTTATCAAACAAACTTGAACAGGCTGAAGAATTGGCAAAAAAATATGAAAGCTGGTTTGGGAGAGACGCTTTTTATCTTGAATTGCAGTACCATAAAAATATTCCTGAACAGCAAACCTTAAATAAAAAGCTAATTGAACTTTCAAAAAAAACTGGCATTCCTTTGATTGCTACTAATGACATACACTATCTAAAACCAGAAGATGCAGAAGCACAGGACATTTTAATGTTAATAAATACTGGTTCTGACCCAAATGACCCCGAAAGGCTATCTTTAAAAACTGATGACTTTTCAATGTTATCTCCAGAAAAGATGGCAGAACTCTTTAAAGACACGCCGGAAGCAATTGAAAACACGCAAAAAATTGCAAAAATGTGCCAATTTAATTTTGAATTAGGAAAAACTCAACTCCCTCGCTTCAAAGTCCCTAATGGAAAAACCAAAGAAGAATACTTGACGGAACTTTGTGAAATTGGATTACAAAAAAGGTTTGGCAACAAAATTACTCCGGAAATAAAAGAAAGAATGAATTATGAATTATCTGTAATAAATAAAACGGGATTTGCTTCATATATTTTAATTGTGCAGGACTTTGTAAACTGGGCAAAACAAAACAGGATAGTGGTGGGGCCTGGGCGAGGTAGTGCAGGAGGATCTTTGGTTTGCTATTTAACCAATATAACAAACGTAGACCCGTTAAAACATAATTTGCTTTTTGAAAGGTTTTTAAATCCCGAAAGAATAGCAATGCCCGATATTGATATAGATTTTACTGATAGAAGAAGAGATGAAGTTATAAAATACGTGGCTGACAAATATGGACAAGACCACGTTGCCCAAATAATAACTTTTGGGACAATGGCCGCAAGGGCCGTAATAAGAGATGTTGGCCGCGCATTACAATACACATACAGCTACTGCGACGCTCTGGCTAAAATGGTGCCATTTGGAATGGATTTATCGGAAACTTTAGAAAAAGTCAGCGAAGTCAAAGATTTATATAAGTCTGATCCCAAAGGTAAAAAATTAATTGACTTGGCAAAAAAACTTGAGGGTGTGGCTCGTCACGCTTCAACCCACGCATGCGGAGTGGTTATTTCTGAAAAACCTTTGACAGATTTAGTTCCCTTGCAGCATCCAACAGCCGATGACGATAATATAGTAACTCAATATGAAATGCATGCGATTGAGGACTTAGGGCTTTTGAAAATGGACTTTTTGGGGTTAAAAAACCTGACAATTATTGAAGACACATTAGCTCGAATATACGTTATAAGAAATGAAAAAGTTGATATTGAAAATATTCCTTATGACGACCAAAAAACATATAAACTTTTGCAAAAAGCCCTTACAACAAGCGTGTTTCAGCTAGAATCAGAAGGGATGAAAAGATATTTAAAGGATTTAAAACCAACTGCCTTTGAAGATATTGTGGCTATGGTGGCATTATACAGACCAGGCCCCATGCAATTCATTCCTGATTATATTGAAAGAAAACACGGCAAACAAAAAATAGAATATATGTTGCCGGAACTTGAGCCAATTTTAAGAGAAACACAAGGCATTTGCATTTATCAAGAACAATTAATGAAAATTGCCCAAGTTGTCTCAGGGTTTACTTTGGGCGAAGCTGATGTTTTAAGAAAAGCTGTCGGAAAAAAAATAAAAGAGCTTTTAGACACTCAAGAGAAAAAATTTATTGACGGAGCCGTTAAAAATGGCACCGGTAAAAAAATTGCTGAAGAATTGTGGCAATGGATTTTGCCTTTTGCAGCTTACGGGTTTAATAAATCACACTCAGCAGCTTATGCTACAATTTCGTATCAAACCGCATATTTAAAAGCTCACTACCCCGTTGAATTTATGGCTTCTGTTTTAACTTCAGAAAAAATTGATGTTGAAAGAATCGCCTTTTTGATAGAAGAATGCAAAAAAATGGATATTGAAGTTTTGCCTCCAAATATTAACGAAAGTTTAAAGAATTTTACAGTAGTGCCAAACCAAAATAAAATCCGTTTCGGCCTTCTGGCAATTAAAAACGTCGGAACAAATATCATTGACGCGATTGTAAAGGAGAGAAAAAATAATGGACTATTTAAGTCAATCGGCGACTTTATAAACAGGGTTAATTCAAAAGATTTAAATAAAAAATCAATGGAAGCATTAATAAAATCGGGTGCTTTTGACGCTTTCAATGAAAGAAACCAGCTTTTAGCCAATTTGGAAGAACTTCTTGTAATTGCACGAGAAAACCAAAAAAATAAGTCCAATGGCCAAATCGGACTTTTTGCAAGTGTAAAAATAAATGCAAATAATGATATAAAGCTTATTTCTGCCAAACCCGCCCAGCTTCTTGAAAAATTAACTTGGGAAAAAGAACTGCTGGGACTTTATGTAAGTTCGCATCCTTTAAATAGCTTTAGAAAACTTTTTGAGACAAAAACCACAGCCATATCTACCATTGACGGGGCAATGATAAATAGAAAAATTATTTTGGGAGGACTTATTTCAAGCGTTAAAAAAATTATTACAAAAACTGGAAAACCAATGCTATTTATGAAATTAGAAGACCTCACAGCAAAAGCAGAAGTTGTGGTTTTCCCAAATTTGCTGGATAGAAATCCAGATGCCTTGCAGGAAAATAAAATTGTTTTTGTCGCCGGCCGAGTTGATAACCGCAACGGCGAAATAAAAATTATTGCAGATGACGTGCAAGAAATAATCACGCCAAGGGAAACATAAAATATATGCTTTCAAACAAAAAAACAAGGGGGATTCCCTTGTTTTTTTGTTTTCATGTCTTAACTTTGAAATTTTTCAAAACTAAGAAATGAAGGGGACTTTTTGACCTGTCCCCATAGGTCCTTTGCGATTAGAGAAGCTACCGACACAGTTACCTTTTTTGTGAAAAGTGCCCACTCCCCGATGCTTGGCGGACAATTCCATTGCCGCCTCGCTGGCTGAAACGGTCATCCAGTTGCAGCTTCATCACATAAAGCAAATGGAGCCCATTGTCAATTTGCCGAATAGCTCCTACAACCTTTGGAGGATCGTATCCTCCGCAAAGAAGCGTAATTGCTTCCTTTTTGGTTGCTTTGCTGACACCCCGCGCCTTGATAATTTCCCTAATCGCTTCTTTTTTCGTCATGGCTTTTCTCCTTTTGGTAAGCCACCGCGTCTAAATCCACTAAATGTGGCAAGGGTTTGACGCTTTTACCCTTATGATTTACTTATAGCATATTAATAAACTACTGTCAATAAATAAATACTATTAATCGGCAGGGCGATTTATAGTTTACTAAAAAACATTAAAATGATAATATTATTAAAGTAATCATTAATCTTAACCATATGGAAAATATAGATAAAATACGCCACTCGCTCGCTCACCTTATGGCTTCTGCCATTATGGAATTTTGGCCTAAGACAAAGCTTGGTATCGGCCCTGCAATTGAAAACGGATTCTATTATGATATGGAACTTCCTAAAACCTTAGTGCCGGAAGATTTGTCGAAAATAGAGGACAGGATGAAAAAATTAATAAAGGAAAACCAGAAATTCATCGGCAAAAAAGTTTCGAAATCTGAAGCCAAAAAATTATTCAAAAATCAGCCGTATAAACTGAATTTGATAAACGAATTACCAGGCAAAACAGTTGGCACTTACCAAAATGGCAATTTTTTGGATTTGTGCAAAGGAGGACATGTTGAAAATACCAAAGGAATAGACCTAAACTCATTTAAATTGACCAAAATTGCCGGAGCTTATTGGAAAGGAAGTGAAAAAAATAAAATGCTAACGAGAATTTACGGCATTGCTTTTGAAACCGAAAAAGAATTAATAGATTATTTAAAAATGCAAGAAGAAGCGGAAAAGAGAGATCACAGGATTTTGGGAGAAAAATTAGATTTATTTGTGTTTTCAGATTTGGTGGGACCGGGACTTCCCCTCTATACTTTTAAAGGCACTGCGATACTTAAGGAGATAAAAAAATATTTAAACGAACTGCAAGGGAAAATTGGATATCAAGAAGTGCAAACTCCCAACATGAACAGGGCCGAATTATTTAAAGTTTCGGGACACTACGAAAAATATAAAGACGATATGTTTGTGGTGCATTCTCATTACACAAAAGAAGAATATTTCTTAAAACCAATGAATTGCCCTCAACATACTCAAATTTTTGCTTCAAAGCCAAGAAGTTATAAAGACCTACCCATTAGAATTGCCGATTTTGCCCAACTTTACAGAGATGAAAAAACCGGCGAGCTTTCAGGACTTACAAGATTGCGCTGTTTTGCCCAAGATGACGGACATTCTTTTTGTACAGAAGGTCAAATTAAAGATGAATTCAAATTTGTTTTGTCAGTCATAAAAAAAAGCATGGAAACTTTCGGCATGAATTACAAAATCAGATTATCTTTGTGGGATCCAAAGCATCCTGAAAAATACCTTGGAGATAAAAAAGTTTGGGTAAAATCGCAAACAATATTAGAAGAAATTTTAATTGAAAACAAAATAGAATATTTTAAAGCGGCTGGAGAAGCAGCAATTTACGGACCAAAAATGGATTTAATTTCAAAAGATTCTTTAGGCAGAGAATGGCAACTATCAACCATACAGTTGGATTTTATAATGCCACAAAGATTTGGCTTAAAATATACTGACTCTGATGGAAAAGAAAAAACGCCAGTTATGATTCATAGAGCCATTGTGGGAAGCCCTGAAAGATTCTTTGGAATTTTAATAGAGCATTATGCCGGCGCTTTTCCGGTTTGGCTATCCCCTATTCAAGTTTCAATAATCCCAATTTCAGAAAAGCATTTAGAGTATGCAGATAAAATTAAAGAGGAATTAGAAAATAAAAATATCAGAGTAGAATTAAAAGATGAAAATGAAACTTTAGGCAAAAAAATCCGCGAGGCCGAAATGCAAAAAACACCTTATCTTTTAATTGTCGGCGACAAAGAAATTCAAGCCGGTTCAGTAAGCGTAAGAGAAGGAGGCCTGGCTGCGCAGGCAGGCAAAGGAGATTTGGGAGCAATGGCCATAGATAAATTTTTAGAAAAAATCAAAGAAGAAATAATTAATAAAAAATAATTATGCCCCGTTAGAAGTATGGATAAAATAATAAAAGCTTCAATGGGTCAAAATATTAGTTTGAAAATAAATTATTAATAAGTGAGCAAAAAATAATTTTATATAAAATTATTTTTTGCTCATAACTTCTAACGGGGTATGCCAGAACTATCGCAATCTACAAAAGATTTAATTTCAAAATATGCTTTATGGAAAAAATCTTTAAGGACAAAAGATGTACCAACCATACATGTTGATGAGGTTGCCTTAAAGGTTGCCGCTTTTTATGAACATATAAGGACAATTGTCGATTGGAAAGAAGAACATTTAATGCGAAGAGCGGCTATAATAAGAAAAATAAAAAGAAGATTTTTAGATTTAGAATTAAATAATTTTTCAATAAAAGATATTGCAGAATCTTTAGTATTAGAGCTCATAAGAGGCGGCTATTTTCCGAATGATAAAATAGAAGAAACAAAAATATCAGATGTCCAAAAAGTAATTGACAAATATATTTTTATATTTAAAAACAGCCCTGAAAACAAAAAAGGTAAAGCAGGGTTACAGTTTTATAACCGACTTTTGGAAATAGCTTCTTGCGAAATAGAAGAAACGCTTGCTCCTTCAATTAAAGAAATGTCGCTGATAGATTATATGTTTGAATTAATGAAAGAACGCATTAAAATTAATGAGAATATATTAAAAAATGAGGAAAAAGATATTCAAATTTATATTGCTGTCCAACAAGCTCTTTTCAAACTTGATAATCCCATAATCAGTTATAATCTTATAAAGTATAAATATCCCCAGTGGGATAATCCTTCAGAAGAAGAACTTTTAAAGCTTGCTCAAAATATTTATAAAATATGGAATAGTATTGAAAATGATTTAGTGCATCCCTTTGGAAAAAAATTCTATGCAATTTGTGAAAAATACGATACGGCTTACCTGCTAATCGGAGATATATTGTCAAAAGAAAACACAGAACAAATAAGCAAGGAAATTTCTGAACCATCTTTATTGGAAGGATATATCAGAAGCGCTTATTCAAAAAGATTAGAAGATTTAAAAGCGAAAATCAGGAGAGCGGCCATTTATTCTACCGTATCAATTTTCATAACTAAAATTTTATCTTTGATTATTTTAGAAGTTATATTGGAAAAAATATTCAATGTAAATTTTAAAGCCGTTACTTTGATAATAGATATATTAATACCAACTGTGCTTATGGCCATTTTAGTTATTACAGTTAAACCGCCTTCAAAAAAGAATATTAATCTAGTTATTATAGAAATAATGAAAATATTTTATCATAAAGAAAAAATAGATACTTATGAAATAAAAACTTCAAGAAAGAAAGGAATTATAACAAGATTTACACTTTCTTTAACTTATTTATTGGGAGCGTGTATTTCATTTGGATTTATATTTTGGGTTTTCCATTACTTTGAATTCCCTATTACTTTTATTATTATCAATATTATATTTATAGCTTTAATTTTATTTGCCGGAACAGCAGTTAAAAAAAGATCTCAGGAACTTACCATAGAAGATGAACAAGAGGGATTTTTAGGATTCGCCTCTGATATATTATTTTTGCCAATTGCAGGAGTTGGGCGCTGGCTTTCCAACACATGGAGGCAATACAATGTCATTACCGCATTTTTTAATGCCTTAATTGATATGCCATTTTCAGTTTTTGTGGAATTTTTAGAAAGATGGAGATACTTTATAAAAGAGAAAAAAGAAGAGTTACGATAATTATTAGCTAAAAACATTCTGATATTCTTAAGAATGTCAGAATGTTTTTATGTATATTGTTTATAAATATTATTCATAAAAATTGTGCTAAATAAAAATAATAAAAAACTTATTGTAATATTAGGCCCTACGGCTTCAGGTAAAACTGATTTATCAATAAAACTCGCAAAGAAGTTTAATGGTGAAATTATTTCAGCTGATTCCCGCCAAGTCTACAAAGGTCTAAATATAGGCTCAGGGAAAATAACAAAAAGCCAGATGCAAGGTATTCCCCATCATCTTTTGGATGTTGCTAATCCAAAAAGAAAATTCACAGTTGCTCAATTTCAAAAACTTGCATTAAAAAAAATAAAAGAGATTCAAAGGAAAGATAAAACCAGGGCACCTTTTAAAAAAGGTGCTCGGCCGAGCACTAAATTTTCTCAAAATTTCAGTGCTCCGGTTCCTTTTTTGGTTGGCGGTACAGGTTTTTATATACAATCAATCGTTGATGGTATTAAAATCCCAGAAGTAAAACCAGACTGGAAACTGAGAAAAAAATTAAGTAGAAAAAACCCGTCCGAACTTTATAAATTACTTTTAAAATTAGACCCAAAAAGAGCTATGTCAATTGATAAAAATAACTTTCGCAGATTAATAAGAGCAATTGAAATTGTTTTAAAAACCAAAAAACCTATAGAAAAATTACAGACAAAAAATCAATTTGATGTTTTACAAATTGGCATTAAAAAACCTCCTGATGAACTTAAAAAATTGATTCACAAAAGATTACAAAAAAGATTAAAAGCTGGCATGATTGCCGAGGTTAAAAAATTAAATAAATCCGGTATTTCTTATAAACGATTAGAAGAACTAGGATTAGAATATCGTTTTGTCGCACAATACCTTCAAAATAAAATCACTTATGAAGAAATGGTTAATAAAATACAAAAAGAATCAGAACATTTTGCAAAAAGGCAAATGACTTGGTTTAAAAGAGATAAAAGAATTCATTGGATAAAAAATTACCGAAAAATAGAAAAGTCAGTCAAAAATTTTGTAAAATAAAAGCACCTTTATGGGGTGCCTAGGCGAAGATGTTTAGTACCAATCACAATGAAGCTGGAAAGCGACCTTTTGAAGGTCTTCTGGTTTCTGAATCTGGTGCTCTCGCATCAAAACAATGTAAATTACTACATCGTTCGTTAATGTTGTTCCATCACAATATGTTGGACAAATTCCATTCGGAGGATTTTTTCTTTGCTTCAGTTCAAACCGTAATGCCAATTCTTCTCGCGATTCCGCCGAAAATGGTCCTGCTACACTTTTTTGACTAAGATCAAGCAAATCCTCAAAAATAAGTAAAAACTTTTTCATGGAAAGTTCCTTTCGCTTGGTTGTTAAGGGACTATAATAATTTCTTTAATACTTCTTGAACGCTTTGCGGATTAGCTGTGCCTCTTGTTGCCCCCATTACTTGGCCTGATAAAAATTGGATGGCGTTTTTGTTGCCTGATTTGTAATCTGCAACTGCTTTTTGGTTTTTTTCAATAACTTGTTTTATGATTTTTTCCAGTTCCATATCATCTGACATTTGCCCCCATTTATTTTCATCAACAATATTTGAAGGGTCAACTCCAGTATTAAACATTTCCAATAAAACCATTTTGGCAATTTTACTTGAAATTTCATTTTTGTAAATCATCTTAACAAATTCAGCAAAATTTTCCGGTGTAATCTTAAATTCTTTTTCTATAAACTGATTAACGCCCAATAAGCCCTGCACATCCGAAATCAAATAATTAGCCAATAATTTGAATGATTTTTTATCATCTTTGCCGGTCCATTCCTCAAATTCTGAAACTACTTTTTCAAAATATTCGCTTAAGTCTTTGTTCGCCACAAAAATTTCAGTTTGACTTTCTTCTAATCCATATTCCAGCATAAATCTTATTCTTTTTTGCTCTAGCAATTCAGGGATTTCAGATTTTATTTTTCCAATATATTCTTTGTCAAAATGAAGCGGAAGCAAATCAGGTTCTGGAAAATACCTATAATCATGCGCTTCTTCTTTTTCCCGCTGGCTGAATGTTATTTCTTTTTTATCATGCCAGCCGCGTGTTTCCTGTACAACTTTCTCGCCATTTTCCAGCAATTCCTGCTGGCGGCCAATTTCAAAATCAATTGCTTTTTGGACAACCTTAAAAGAGTTTAAATTTTTTATTTCAACTTTTGTGCCAAGTTTTTTCCCCTTGCTAAGGCTTATATTAACTTCAACGCGCATCTGGCCCTTTTCCATATCTGCGTCCGAAATACCCAAATACCTGAAAATTAACTGCAATTCCTCGGCAAAATGTTTTGCTTGCTGGCCTGAAGTGATATCCGGCTCCGTAACCAATTCCATTAAAGGAATTCCTGCCCTATTTAAATCAACCAACGAGTAATCAGCGCCATCAGGATGCAATAATTTTCCCGTATCCTCCTCAAGATGTATTCGTCGTATTCGTATAGTTTTGATTTTTGATTTTTGATTTTTGATTTTGAGCGAGCCATTGCTCGCGATTGGCTGGTCATACTGCGAAATCTGGTAACCTTTTGGCGAGTCAGGGTAAAAATAATTTTTCCTGTCAAACTTTGACTCTTTAGCAATTTTGCAATTTAAAGCCAGTCCAGTTTTGATGACTTTTTTTATTGCTTCTTCATTGGCAACTGGCAAAGTCCCGGGCTGGGCAGTACACACTTCGCAAATATTAAAATTGGGCCGTTTTTCATCGGGATCATTTTTGCAAGAGCAAAACATTTTTGAATTTGTTTTAAGCTCAGCGTGAATTTCAAGTCCAATTGTTGGTTTATACATAAATATTTCTTAAGTATATCAAAATAAGTAAAAAAAACCAGCGTTTCTTGCGCCGGTATTTAAAAATCTATTTGATTTCTCTTCTTGCTTTATCGCACAATGCGCTAAGACCCGCTAAAAGAGTCAATTGTTGCGTTGGGCTGTCCACATTGTGGCATGAAAATTCATATCCTCTGCCAGTTGCAAGTCCGTAATTGTGGCTGGGATACAAACTTGTTCTATCTCCCGGACAATTGATGCTGAGCCACCCATTATTACCAGAAATCTTAGCCCATGTATTCATTTTATCAAGATCATCAAATCTACCATGTATTTTCTTCCATGTTTTTACCATTGCACTTGTCATTTCCCTTATCTCAGTGTCAGAAGGAAAAGATGCAAGCCAATTAACCAAAGGAATGCTGTAGGTGCCATCTAATGGCGCACTATAATTCACACCCTTTTGAATGAAGGTATTGACTAAAATCAATTGGGGAAATTTACAGCACACTATCTTGCTTTCATCCTGGCCAAAAGACATAAGTTCAAAAAACAAAGAAAATGTCGCTGAAATTGCATAAAAGCTGTGCCAGTCCATAATGGTATCTTCTCGCCGGCCACTCCCATTGCATTCATTGCAATCTTCATCATATCCAGTCCATTTTTTTCCACTGCCTTGGCACCAAGAACAAACTTTCATTTTTTTCTCTGTGCCACTCCCATTACAAAAAGAACATTCGCCAAAAAGATCTTTTTTACTTCCCTGGCAATGGCTGCAGCTTACCAATTGGCTCTTTTCTAATACCGGAATTTCCACCGAAAAAACAATAAATTGATCTTTTTCGCCAATTCTTTTAAAGGCTCTTTCAAAACCAAAATTACCATTTAATATGTCGCTATAAAATTCGGAAAAACCAAAGTCTTTCATAAAAGATTCTACAATATAAGAATCTTTCAATAATGGCAAAAATTGCAAAAAATCCCTGTGGACTTTAACTAAAATTGCAGGAGTTTTTGAATCAAAACCAATTTCATACCAGCAAGGAATATTTTCCTTTTGCAAAAATAAAAATTTTGTTTGCTCTGACATTGATGTCCCCTTTATTGTTAAGGTTCAAAACAATAAAACTGGCTTTACTATACCAAAATTACAGAAAAAAAACCAGTGTTTGTGGCGCTGGCATTTGATTTTTTATTTTCTTTCTAAAACTACAAATGAATAAGGATAAAGATTTTTTTCATCTGGTTGATGATCTTCTCTTTTTATTTCTTTCCATTCTTGCATATTAAATTCCGGGAAGAAAGTGTCGCCTTCAAAATTTTGGTGTATATAAGTTAAATACAACATGTTTGCCATTGGTAAAAATTGTTTGTAGACTGACGCGCCTCCGCAAACCATTAGTTCATAATCATTTTCTACCATTTCCAAAACTTCATCAATTGACCTTGCTAAAAAACAATTTTCTGGAACTTTGTAATTTGGGTTGTTATTTAAAATAATATTTTTCCTGTTGGGCAATGGTTTTTCGCCAATAGATTTGAAAGTATTCAGACCCATTACAATAGTTTTATTTAAAGTTTTTTCTCTAAAATATTTAAAATCAGCTGGCAAATGCCAAGGCAAAGCATTTTTATTCCCAATAACTCGATTTTTTGCAACTGCCGAAATTATAGAAATAATCATTTTATTAAACAGCCATCGGAGCTTTAATTGAAGGATGATATTTATAATCAATTAATTTTATATCCTCCATTTTAAAATCATTAATACTTTTAATTCCAGGATTTAACCACAATTTTGGCAAAGGCATTGGTTCTCGAGATAATTGGGTTTTTACTTGCTCAAAATGATTTAAATAAATATGTGCGTCTGCCAAAATAATTATACATTCATAAGGTTCCAATCCTACAACTTGTGATAACATGTGCAGCAAAAGCGAGTAAGAAGCTATATTAAAGGGAACTCCCAAAAATGTATCACAACTCCTTTGATACATCATTAAAGATAACTTTTTATCAACACAGAAAAACTGGAAAAGCAAATGGCAGGGCGGAAGTGCCATCATATCTAATTCAGCCGGATTCCAAGCTGAAACAATTATTCTCCTATCATTTGGATTTTCTTTTAATTTTTTGATTACATTAGCTATTTGGTCAATCGGCGTATCATTATAGGGTGATTTCCAACTTCTCCACTGGACTCCGTAAACTCTTCCCAAGTCCCCTTCAAATTTTGCTTTTGGCTTCCAATAATCAGATTCAGCATTAGCATCCCAAATATGGCAGCCCAATTTTTGCAGCTCTTTTACATCGCTAGATCCAGACAAAAACCAAATTAATTCTGCTTTAACCGCTTCAAATGCTAATTTTTTTGTTGTAACTGCCGGAAATCCATCTGACATTTTAAACCTTAATGGAACACCAAAAACTGCCCTAGACCCAACACCAGTTCTATCAGGCCTGTCAGTCCCCTCATCCATTATTTTTTTTAAAGCATCAAGATATTTTTTCATAATTTATTTCCTTTCAAAAAAGGTTGTAAAAGAACGACCTTTTTTAAGAAATTTTATCATATTATATTATAATTTTTTTTCAATTAATTTTAATATCTTTTCATTTATAACATTAATTGGCAACATATTTTCTCCATCTAAACAGTCAATTACTTTAAATTCATCCGGAAATTGTTCTGAAATTGCCATATAAGATTTTAATGTATTTTCCAGATGTTTTTTATCGGCTTCATGAATGTCCTGTTTTTTATCGTCGCCCAGGTACAAAATCCTTTTTTTTAGCTTTTCGGGATCAATTATTTTATTGGACATCTGCATTGATAATTCAGGAGACGTTTTTAAAATGAAGGTGTAATCTGGTTTGGGAATTTTAAAAATATTGTATTCTAAATTATAAAGCCAATTTATATATTTTTCCCATTCATTTTTATTTTCTATTATTTTTCCGCCTTGATGACCAACATTAGAGACAACATACCTGTCTGAAATAACTATTTTACCACCATTAAGCCAATTTCTGATTTTAAAACTCATATCATACCTATCGCAAGCATAAAATATAGAAGCAACATAAGGACCCACTTGCTCTGAAGTTCCATACATGCCTGACAAATAATTTTCTATTAATGTAGCTGATTTTTTTCCGTATTGCGGAAAATCTATCTTTTCAATTTGGTATCCTTTGCTTTTTAAATACTCTGTCAATAATTTTGATTGAGTCGCCTTTCCAGAACCATCCAATCCTTCAAAAACAAAAAATTTACCTTTTACCATTTTTTTTAAGTTTTTACTATTTTTCGTTCCAATCTATTTTTGTATTACCCCTGCCCGCGTCTTTTTCTGTAAATCCTTCAAGATACCTATTTTTCAGCTTTTCTATATTTTCATTTAAAACATCCTCCAAATTCCAGCCAAAAAAATTACAAATCATCACTATGTACCACAAAGTATCCCCCAAATTTTCTTTAATGCCTGCCCTTTGGTTATTATTATGAACAAACGTCTTTTTGATGCAACTTGCAACATCGCCAGATTCACCTGTAATTCCCAATCCCCAAGTCATTATTTCCTCTTTTTTGCTTTTAAAAATTTGCGCAGTTTTTTTGCAATCTTGCTGGTACTTTTTTAGAAATTTGTTTTTCATAAATAAAGAAAATTTATAATTATAACAGATAATCCCTTATTTTTTACCTGTACTGCCCCAACCACCGCGGGTTTCATTTTGCATGCTGTCAACTTCCTGCCAATATATTGCCTCTCTTTTTACAATTAAACCCTGGGCAATCCGCTCGCCTTTTTCAATGGAGACCGGTTTATCGCTGAAATTATAATACACGGCATTGTATTCATCTCCGTCCCCCGAAAAATCCGGGTCGCCAATGCCAATGCCATTGGCCATCCATAGTCCCTTTTTATGGGTTGAACTGCGTGGTGCCAGCAGCAAAAAATATCCTTCCGGGGTCTCAACTGCAACATTCAAGGGAACATATTTGTACTCCTTAGGAAGAATTTCCATACCAATTCTCGCGTATAAATCAAATGCCGCCGCTCCTTGGGTTTTATATTCAGGCAGGGGAATATTTTTGTCAAACCTCTTTATCTTTACTATTTTCTCATCATCTTTTGACATAGCTTATAATAACCCATCTACTATGAAATCTGGTACAAAGGTATCATACGATGGTGCTAAATTAAAATTTTTATTATCAAAATCTTTTTTTGAAAACCACTCCATGGCTTCGATTTCCGAAGATATCTTAAAATCGCCTCTTACTTTGACTATATATAATTCTATTAAAAGAGGGCTATCGCTGTGAGCTGCCTTTTGGAAATAATATGTTTTATAATGACTAAAAGAAACTAATTGAACTTGTAGTTCCTCTTGTAATTCTCTTTGTAAACAATCTCCCGCAGTTTCGCCCTCTTCATATTTTCCTCCAGGACTTATAAAATATGGCTTTCCTTTAGACTTAACTATTAAAATCTTTTTACCATTAAAAATCAGTGCACCTGCTTTTCTTATTGTTTCCATAATATATTCTTAAATTAGTTAATATATTCTACTAATTAAAAAATAAAAATGCAAACAAAAAAATAACCTCTCTTTACATTTCCATTTGCATTAAGGGGTTTTATGTTGTCAGGGTTTCAAGAGAAACATAGATTATTAAAAAAATAAAAGAAAAAGCCCATGACTTTTTAGCCATAGGGCTTGGTTGGATTTTATCCCAAACTTGATTTTTACTTGCGGGGACGAACAAGAACTAATACCGACTCTCTCCAAAACCTTAGGAGTTTACCAAATTCCATACTATTTATTGATAACCCAACGGTAGAATGTTTGATCTCAAAGATATTTGAACGAGAGATATTCGAACGGTTTAATATTACAATCGGTTCCATACCGACAAGAAAATGATCACGAAGGGGCTGGTCTTCGTATTGCAGACGCAATTGCAGAACGATTTCGATTGTGCACATCTCTAGTTTAAGTTGTTCAACTTTAGGGCAGATTTGTTTGTACCACACAGGATCTTGACTGAAACCAAGACTCTTTAGGGTGGGAGCAACCAGATCCACTTCGGTTTCCTGCGTAGAAATGGCAAAAGGATGATTTTCTAGTAATGCGTCCACATCTTTACTAAGCTTCATCCCCAGATCACCAAAAGCCCTACGGAAATCATTTAAAGTCTTCAGATTGGGATTACCAATTCTGACTTTTTTCCATAAACCAAGGCCATGTCTTGCTTCATTATCTGTCATCTCACCAGAGAGAAAGCTTTTTACACCTTTTTTACCACCAAGCCTTTTGACGAGATCCTCGATATCATTGCGGGTCAATTCGCCGTCATTCATAAGACACCTTTCTTTCTTGGCTGTCAGCCCAAAAAAACTTCCCTCTGCCCGAGGTTATAGAGGTACAACTACAACACGGCAGTCATAGCCAATAAATACCAATGTATCTTATTAGTATCTTTTGGCTATAACTGCTTTTGCAAGTAATATTTAGATGTAAAAGAACTAATTCTTACTATGTTTTAAATTGTATCACTATTAAAAGTTATTGTCAATTATTCAAGTAAAATGCTAAAAAGCCTATTTTAGCTTTGGCTTCGTTTACTAAAATGTAAACAAAAAACCGCGCTATTTGGCACGGTTTCATTTAAAAATTAATCTTTAACCTCAATCCCCATGTTTTTTGCTGTTCCTGCTATAATTTTCATTGCCCTTTCAATGTCGGTTGTATTCAAATCTGCCAGTTTCTTTTCTGCTATTTCTTTTAATTGTGCTTTGGTCACTTTACCTACAGTCTTTTTATTCGGTTCGCCCGACCCCTTTTCAATCCCGGCTGCTTTCTTTAATAATTCTGAAGCCAAAGGAGTTTTTAATTTAAAGGTATAGCTTCTGTCTTTATAAATAGTCACTTCTGCCGGAATAACATAGCCCATTTTATCCTTTGTCGCCTCATTGAATTTTTGGCAGAACTCGGCAATATTTAAGCCGTGCTGGGCTAATGCCGGCCCTACAGGAGGCGCTGGATTTGCCTTTCCTGCCTGTATTTGAATTTTTACGATTGCTTTTATTTCTTTCGCCATATTTGTTAAGAGCTTACAAGCTCTTAACAAATATGGCGCCCCGCGCCAATTTTGCCAAAGCTATAGCTCTGATAATTTATTTAAATAATAATTATTAAACTCTCATAACCCGCGTGCCCCGAATAGGGGCATCCCTTGTTGGGCGAAGCGGGTTATCACTCAACGTGCCGCAAAATTGGCGCTGGGGAGCCCCACATTAATTACACCTTCTTAATTTGGAGCGAATCCAATTCAACCGGAGTATCTCTTCCAAACATACTGACCAAAACTTTAATTTTTCCGCGCGCCTGGTCAATTTCAGAAACTTTTCCTTCAAAACCTTTGAATGGCCCGTCTAAAATTTTAACAGATGCTCCAATTTCAAAATCAATCTGGAATTCGGGCTCGCCCGCATCCATCCTTTTCATCAAATCATCAATGTCTTTTTGCGACACCGGAATTGGAGTAGTCCCCGCCCCTAAAAATCCTGTCACCCTTGGAGTGTTTCTTACAACGTACCATGATTCATCATCAACAATCATTTCAACTAAAACATACCCAGGATAAATCTTTTCCTCAACAGTTTTTCTTTTTCCATTTTTAATCTTAATCTTTTTTTCCTTTGGCACAATAACATTAAAAATTTTGCCTTCCATGCCCAAACTCTCAATTCTTTGCTTAAGATTTTTTGCAACGGCATCTTCGTAGCCCGAATAAGTATGAATTACGTACCAATTTTTTTCTTGTTCTATAACCTGTTTTGGCATGAATTTTATTTATTTGAATATGAATGATTTTAGAATTGTTGAAAAAATATAATCAAGACCTCCCAAAAATACTGATACTACAATAGTCACCCCCAACACAATTAAAGTGTATCTTAAAACCTCCCTGCGGCTCAACCAGTTAGTTTTTCTTAACTCAATATAAACTTCTTTAAAAAATTTATTTATTTTTTGTACAATTGTCATAATTTTTAAAAATGAGGGGATAATTAGAGACTAAGAGAGTGAGAGCCTCAGGTTTTCTTATCCCCTCCACGACACTCTTGTGTCCTTTTATTTATACTATCAAAATTTCTTGTTTTTTAAAACGGCCCGCAGGCCGTTTGTGTATTTACCTACATCATAGCCGAGCCAAACTATTAAGTCAAGCTTTTATGCCAATAGCGTGTATATAACTGCAGTAATCGCAATCGCCGCTGGCCGCCGGAATTTCATTTCCATTCAAACATTTATGCGCATCTAAAATTGCATTTTCCACCCACTCATCGCTTCCCTTGTACGCAATTAAAGTAATGTCAAATTCTAATTTTGCATCAAATGCTTTTTTGTCAGCTTTGCCGTTGCAATATACAAAATATCCGGTATCTGCAACTTTCAATCCATTTTGGCGCAACAGCCACTGGTAAATTTCCATTTGCCTTTTATAGCCGTCTTGCCATTCTTTATTTAATTCTGTAATGTCTTCCGCTTTGGCAGTTGCTTTATAATCCACAACAATATATTCACCTTTTGAATTCTGCCACAAGTCATCAATTGCCCCGTAAACTAAAAAATTTGTGGGCTTGTGAAAAAATTGTATTCCTTTAAAATTATTCCTCCATTCATCAAGCTTTTCATGGGCTACGGGAATTGCATCTACCCCGTATTTTTCAATTAAAGGATGTTTTTTATTTGCGGCCCTGTGTAAATCAAACTCCTGCTTTAATAATCTATCAACCGCGGAATTTAAAGTAAATGGAAATCCGGGCGGCCTGCCAATGCCCAACTTTCTGTCATAGTAAAAACACCTTGGGCATTCCAAAAACAAATCAATTTTTGACCTTGAAACTTTAAAAGCCGCCGCACCTTGCGTGGCATCATACATTCCCCTAACCCTTTGCGCTGTATAATAATCAGACATATTTTTATTTTAAGTGTTCTACACTATTAATTTTATGCACCTTATGTGGCTTATCTTTAAAAATTTCTATAATGGTTAACGCAGCATTTTCCGGTTTGTGATTTTTATAATTTTCTTCGGTAATTTCTTTACCAAATAAATGCAGGTACAACATGCCCAGCGTGCCTCCGTGGCTTACTATTAAAACAGTGTCATTTTGGTGCTTATCAAATAATTCATCAAAAAACTTTTTCACCCTTCCTTGAAGCTCAACATAACTTTCGCCTTTGGGCGGTTTAAATAAATGAAACGGCTCTGTAGATTTAGCTTTTATTTCTTTCCACACATGTTTTGGCACGCTTTCATAAATTCCCAAATTCTGCTCTTTTAAGTGCGGTATATGTTCCATTTTGGCTGACGGATGGAATTTCAACACCTCTTTTGCAGTATGCACAGCCCTTTTTTGGGGGCTTACATAGGCAAAATGGATTTTCTCATTTTTTAAAAAATCTGCCAGCTTTTCTGCCTGTTTAATTCCCTCTTTTGTAAGCAACGGGTCAACATCATGCCCAATGTCTATTTGTTTTGCATTTTCACTGGTTTCTGCATGTCGCACAATTATAACTTTCATTTGTGAAATCTATTTTTTAATTCTAAGTAATTTGGAATAGTTAATGAAACCAATTTCCAAAATCTTTTTGAATGGTTAAATTCTCCTAAATGGCACAACTCATGCACTATCACATAATCAGCCAATTCCTGTGGTAATAATGCAATTTTATAGCTGAAATTCAAATTTCCCTTTTTACTGCAACTTCCCCACCTGCTTTTGGTATTTTTTATGCTTATCCTGTTAATCTTAAAATTATAAAAATTATTGTAATATGATATCCTACTTTCCACCAACGCCCTCGCCATTTCTTTATATTTTAAATATTCTCTTCTGCTTGTATTTAAAAACACCTTGTCTTTTACAGAATTAAAATAACCCAGCGCATTTTTAATCCATTCCGCCTTTTGGGCAATAAATCTTTCAACCAAGCCATAATCCATTCCTCTCGGCACCGTAACCACCAACTCCCCATTTTGCCTCACCTCCAACCTCATCTGCCTCGCCCTTTTACTAATTTTTAAAGTATAATTTACTTTGCTTTTCATAACTTCCCTATTATTATACCAAAAAAATCGCTTAGTGCACCAAGCGATTTTCCGTAATCTATTTTTCTTTTTTTGATCTAGGGAGATCATGCTCCACTAAGTTTTCTCCTCTAACAATCACCTTAATGTCCTGCATATTAGAAGTATCTAGATAACCATACCTACTACTCGCAGTATCAAATATACTCTGCCTTAGGTTCATTGGTGTCCGAAGATTAACTTCTTTATAGCAAGAAAAAATGTGATCTATCGTAATTCCCGTAAGGTTTAAAACTTTTTCTAAGTAGTACACGAAAACTGCATTACTCTCAATATTGCTAAGCGGCGACTTTTCCTGATAAAAATCTCTGAGAGTTTTTTTATCCTTAGGCTTCAAATTCAAATCTTTGATAATAGAAAAAGTATTACTTTTAGAGAATTTCCTTACTTTGGGGTTAGATTGTGTATTCTTGTTGTCACTATTCACCATTTCTTTCTTAGTTGTAATTTCCTTCTTGGCAATTATTTCCTTGAAATTCTGTAAATTTTCTTTTACAAATTGTTCATTACCTTCAGCTTCAAATATTCCTTGCACCAGATCAATTTTTATTTTAAATTGGTTTTCTTCTGCCATATATTTATCTTGTCTTATTAATAAAAACTTAAAAGATAATTGAAACGACCTTTTTTATGTTTATTTATATCAATTATCTATTTAGTTTCTATTATAATCGAAAAGAAAGCTTTGTCAATACATACATCTAAAAACAGGGGTTAGTTACCCCTGTTTTTAATTTTTGTAAAATTTTATTTTTCTTTAATTTTAAATTTACCTGATTTAACTAACTTTATACTATTATAATTCTTTGAATCTGTAAATTCAAATTCCCACATTGAATAAATATTTTCTCCTATTTTTTTATCAAAGAATAAAGTAACTACTTTCTTTTTAGTTTTAGATTGCCATTGACGATATGGATAATAAAGCTGCCTTATTATAATATTATTTGCATTAAAATTCTTCGCTTCAATTAAAACAACTTGATTTTTACCTTCGTAACCTGCATCCACTTCTGTTTGTACGCTAGATACTGTAATTAATTGTTTGCCTACATAAAAATCAAAATCCGGAGTATATTTCCTACCTCTAATAGTTAAAACTAAAGATTGGTCTTCTGTAAAAGTTCTTATTAAACTTGCAGCGTATGCATAATCTAAATGCTGCATTTCAGAATCACCAATTTTTGTTGTTTCTAAATCAAAATCTAATTTAGAAATATAAACATTTGTTTCTTTATTAATCTTTGGAATATCAATATATCCTTCCCCTTTAATAATATTATAAAAACCATTTTTTACTGGAAGTAAAAATAAATTATTTTTTATGAAAACATCGGGCCTATCTTCCCTACTATCTTGTTTACATAGTATACGAACTTCTTTTTCTCCTGTTTCTTTAAATTTTTGACAAGATTTTTTAATCTGATCGGCTGATAATGAAAATGGAGATTTTTTAAAATCGTGCTCTAAAATCTTATAATCTTTAAAAATTTTCTCCCAGGATTTACTATTTGCCATTTAAGATAATTTAATATTTTTAATCGCTATCATTTTAGTATAACTATTTTCACTAATATTTATTGCAATATTTTTAGGATTTAAGTCTTTAAATCTTTTCATTGACAAGTCTAAATACTTTTTTTCCTTATCAATCCCAATAAATTTTCTATTATGCAAAATTGCTGCTAACCCAGTCGTAGAACTGCCGGTAAAAGGATCTAATATAATATCCCCCTTATTACTACTTGCTAAAACAATTCTTTTTAATAAATCAAATGGTTTTTGTGTTGGATGCTTACCAAATTTTTTTTCCCAAGATTGAGGAGTATTTAATGCCCAAACTGAACGCATCTGTTTATTAGGTTTTTTTAAAAAATCTTCTGGCCAACTTCCATTTTTCATTTCTTTATAATTAAAAGTGTGTTTTGATTTTTTATCTTTAATCGCCCAAATTAATGTTTCATGGTTTGCGGTAAAATACCTACAACTTAGATTAGGTGAACCATTTGGTTTGTACCATGTTATATCATTAAGAATTTTATAATCTGCTAATTTTAACGCAAAACCACATGTATAAATAGAATGATATGTTCCACTCATCCAAATAGTACCATTTGGTTTTAAAACTCTTTTACATTCTTTAATCCAATCTAAATGAAAATTAAAATCTTTTTTAAGACCATTGCTTTTATCCCAATTCCCCTTATTAACAATTACACGCTTACCACCATGAAGAGAAAAACCTCCATTTGAAAGATTATAGGGTGGATCTGCAAAAACCATATCAATAGAATTTTCAGGTAATTCTTTTAATAAATTCAAACTATCTCCGTTGTAAAGAACGAAATTATTTTCACTAAAATATGGCTTTTGTTTTATATAGGATAATATTTTATCAGACATTTTATTACCGTATTCTACTATTTTTAAGAAACAAAAAACAGGGTAGTATACCCTGTTTTTTAAATTTATTATTTATATATCCAGATTTTTTACGCTTTTGGCGTGAGTCTGAATAAACTTTTTCCTTGGTTCTACTTCCTCGCCCATCAAAATATCAAAAGTTTTGTCTGCCAAGTGGCCTTCGTCAATTTTTACCTGCAATAAAAGGCGGTTTTCGGGGTTCATTGTGGTTTCCCAAAGCTGTTCTGAATTCATTTCGCCCAAACCCTTGTACCTTTGCAAATTTACGCTTGTTTTTCCCATATCTTTTACAACTTTTTCCCTTTGCTCTTCTGTGTAAGCGTACTGAACAGATTTGCCTGACTGTATTTTATAAAGCGGCGGCTGGGCAATGTAAATGTAGCCCGCTTCCATTATGGGCTTAAAATATCGGTAAAATAAAGTCAAAAGCAATGTCCTAATGTGGCTTCCGTCAACGTCGGCATCGGTCATAATGATTATTCTGTGGTACCTTAACTTTTCTAAGCTAAAATCTTCTGCCACGGCAGTACCCAAGGCAATAATTAACGCTTTAATTTCTTTGTTAGCCAGCATTTTATCTAATCTTGCTCTTTCCACATTTAAAATTTTTCCGCGCAATGGCAAAATTGCCTGAAAATTCCTGTTGCGGGCCATTTTGGCCGAGCCGCCGGCAGAATCCCCCTCCACTATATATAATTCCGATTCCTCCGGATTTTTTGACAGGCAGTCAGCCAGTTTGCCGGGTAAAGCCAAACCTTCCAAAACTCCCTTTCTTAACACCGTGGCTCTTGCGGCTTTGGCTGCTAATCTTGCTTTTGTTGCTAACATACAGTTTTCAATAACAGCGCGCGCATCGGTCGGATATCTTTCCAAATAATCAGTCAAACCTTCTGCCACCGCATCTTCCACTGCATTTTTAGCCTCCGGGTTGCCCAATTTTGCTTTTGTTTGCCCCTCAAACTGCGGAGTCCTTATTTTAACAGAGACAACAGCTGTTAAGCCTTCCCTAACATCATCCCCTGAAAAATTTTCATCTTTTTCTTTTAAAAATCCTTCTCGCCTTGCATAGGCATTCAAGCATCTTGTCAAAGCTGAGCGAAAACCTGAAATGTGCGTGCCTCCTTCCATTGTATAAATATTATTGGCAAAACTTTCTTCAGTGCATTCCATTTCTTGGGTATATTGAAAAGCGGCCTCAACAAATATATCTTGCTTTGTAGTTGCCACTGAAAAAATATTATGGTGCCTTGGAGTATTACTTGAAACCAAATATTTTACATAAGAGCCGACTCCGCCTTCAAAATAAAATGTGTAAATATTCTCTTGTCCTTTTACTCTTTCATCTTTTAAAGTAATTTTTACCCCTTTTGTCAGATATGCCTGTTGGCGCAAATGGTTTAATATTTTTTTAGAATCATATTTTATTTCAGGAAAAATTTGCGGGTCGGCGTCAAAAGTAACAGTAGTCCCTGTTTTTTTAGAGTCCCCTATTCTTTTTACAACAGATTTTGGCACTCCGCGAAAATATTCTTGCACATATTTGCCACCGTCCCTTTCAACTTGCGCTTCCATAAATGTAGACAAAGCGCACACTACTGAAACGCCGACTCCGTGCAACCCGCCAGAAACTTTATAAGCATCACCTCCAAATTTGCCTCCGGCGTGCAAAGTTGTCATAACAGTTTCAAGAGCAGATTTTTTAGTGTCAGTGTGTTTTTCAACCGGAATACCCCTGCCATCATCAGAAACCTTCACCCTGTTATTTGGCATCAAAACAACTTCAATATTTTTGGCGTAACCGGCCATTGCTTCGTCTAAGCAATTATCCACTACTTCCCAAATTAAATGGTGCAAACCATCAAGTCCGGTAGAACCAATGTACATTCCAGGCCTTTTTCTTACCGGTTCTAACCCTTTTAAAACATAAATATCTTTTGCAGTATACTCGCCTTCTTTTCTCTCTTTCTTTTCTGGCATTACTTCCATTTTTATAGACTCTTTTGGAACCTCTTGAACAACTTCTGTTTTCCTATCAGGAGATTTCGTTTCCCACGGCTTTGCTTTGGTAGATTTTTCTTTTTCAGGTAAAATCAACGCTGGTTTTTTAACCACTTCTTTTTTAGATTTTTTAATCGGTTTTACTTTCTTTAATTTTTTTTCCTCTTCTGCATCTTTAATATTTATTTTCATATAATATGTTTATAATTTTTAATGCAAATATTGGGTAATTTTAGCAAATTTAATTAATATAAGCAATTATTGAATCATTGGCTTATTTTTAATGAATAATTGACAAATACTTTTAGTAATGACATAATCAAACTATAGGGTGGTATTAGCGAATTTCCGCGAAATATTGTACCCTATTTTTACATCTTTTGGAGAAACAAATGAATATTTATCTGATTAGAGTTACTTGGGAGTCAAACAAGGATGTAAATATCACCCGTAAATGTGTGGCTATTGCCAATGATTTCGACGAGGCTGTTGAAATGACCCGCCCAACTAAAGAATGGCTTATTGAAAATAAATTAAGTCATTTCGTTAGCCTTGAATTTCAGGAACAAAGCGAAACGCAACGCGGACAAAACCGGCATCTTGGAATTGCACTTGAAGGGTGTAAGGCCGAAATAGTTATTGAAAGTGATTATAGCTGTTTTATTAAAGCAATTTAATTCGGCAAAAAAGAGCATCAACTCGATAAACTGACACTAAGGCCTTGCGATTTTCGCCGGGCTTTTTATTTGTAAAAAATTCTATCTTATAATCGCATTTAATTCTTGTTTGGTCTTCTCTGTGATTTTATCATGGATTTTATTTACCTCTTCGTCAGTCAATGTTTTTTCCAAAGACCTGTAAACTATATGGAATGTATAGCTTTTTTTATCTTTGCCGAATTTTTCTTCGTTTTCATAGCTGTCAACAAGTTTTACTTCTTCAATTAAATTTTCAGCCAAATCCCGCACCAATTCATAATAATTATTCAGGTTTATATTTTTGTCTATGACAAAAGAAATATCCCTTGCAATTGGCGGATATTTGCTGACTTCTTTATATTTGCTGTTAATGTCTTTAAACTGGCTGGTAATTCGCGAGTCGTTTGACCAAAGAACCCTTATATCTGGAATCTCCATTTTAATAATTGCCAATCTTTCCAATCCAAAGCCAAACGCCCAGCCATTGTATCCGGTTAATCCAAAGTTAGCTAAAACATTTTTTTTTGGCAATCCGCTTCCCACTATTTCCATCCACTTGCCGTTAATTTCAACCTCAACTTCAAGAGACGGGTCTGTATAAGGAAAGGTTTCAACAGTAAATTTATATTTCACATCTGAACCAAAAATACTTTTGACTATCAACGTCAAAACATTTTTTAAATCATCTAGAATAATGCTTTTTTGGCTATCCGAAACCAAATAAAGCCCGCCCATTTGGTGAAAAACGTTCATGTGATGGCTGTCAATTTCATCCTTTCTATACACTTTTCCATAACAGAAGGTACCAAACGGTTGATTGTTTTCAATACTTTTTTTAATGTCCGGATGGTTCAAATAATAATACCAAAAGACGGTATCGTGCGTACGCAAAACATTCTTATCATCTACATAATATGTATCTGACTCGCTGCGAGCAGGATGATCTGGCGCAAAATTAAAAAGATCAAAAAGAATGTGAGTAGATATAATTTCAGGAATTACAATATTATCAAGATCCTTAAACTCATCAATTGCCAAAACTTTATCAATTATTGCTTTAAGTGGGCTGCCTTTGGTGCGAGATAAATCCGGCAACTCTAAAAGTTTTTTTATTCTTTCTGACTTTATATCTTTTTTCGCCTTCAATTCCTTAATTAAATCCTTTTCATTATCATCATTTACTACAATATTTTTACTCATAATATATTTATTATATCTTAATTTTAATGAAAAAACAAGGTTTTTAAACCTTGTTTTTTCATAATAATTACATAAAACGGGTTATGATAAAAATAAATAAAGTTCCCAAAACTGTCAAAGCAATCAATTTATAAGAACTGTGCTCAGAATGCGCTTCCGGTAAAATATCCGATACTCCAATGTAAAGCAAAAATCCTGCAAAAAATCCAAGATACAAAAATAAAAAATATTCTGGAACAGTAAAAAATAAAGTTGAGATTACTCCTAAAATTGGGGTCGTGGCAGTTAAAAACAAAAACATTTTTGCTTTTTTGTCTGTGTTTTTATGGTTAAGCATTAAAGAAACTGTATTCATTCCGTCAGTGAAGTCGTGCGATATTACGGCAATAGCAATCAATACTCCGATTATTGAATTTATCTGAAAGGCCAAGCCAATGGCAACCCCGTCCATAAAGCTGTGCCCCGCCAGAGCTAAGGCAGAAAAAACTCCTATATGCGGATGTTTGTGGTCTAATAAATCTTCTTGGTGGTGATGATGGTGTATTAAAATTGTTTTCTCCAAAATGTGAAAAACTAAAAATCCGCATACTAAAGCTACCATCACATCAATTGAATTAAAATTATAAATTTTTACCTGTTCAATGATTTCTGGAAAAATATCAAAACTTACAATGCCCAGCAATACTCCTGCGGCAAAAGCCATTATGTAGTGAATTTTATCCTTAAACTTTATAGCAAAAAGTCCGCCCAAAAAGGTGGAGGCGAATGTAAATATTGCAAAAATCAACGGCTCAAGATTCATTTAATTATAAATTTATTATTTCATAATTATATCAACTCTTTAACTTAAGGTCAATTTTAATTATTCATAATTAAAATCTATTGAGGTTTGATATTATTCTGATAAAAACAATGTGTGAAAGGTGAAAATTTGACAAAAATATAAAAACACAATAAAGTATTGATAGCACTTTAAAGAATAGGAGGTGTTCAATTGGCAACATTTTTTACGAGAATTACGCTTGATGAAATTTCGTCTCAAGGAAATGAAAAATTTAAAGGAAAATTTACAATAGATATTGAAGAACTTAACATTTCTAGAGAATTCACGTTTATTATCATCAACCAAGTAGATTCTAGCGATTGTGTAGTCTTAATATATAAAGATAATGAAACTTTCTTAGCTCATATAGGAAGAATATCAATAAATAATTTGGAAAAACATAAACCAGAAGAGGGATTAATTTTAATGTCTTTTGGCATAATTTTTCTTGCGCATAAAGACCGATTGAACCCAAATAAATATGCTCTTACTAAAATAATTAGGAACAGTCAAAAAATTTCAGTAACCACAGCGACACCTGATTTTTTTAGAAATATATTCACAAGAGCTTGTTTATAGAAATAAATATAGCCCATAGGAAACTAATGGGCTTTTTTTATTATTGATTTTTTATAATACAAAAAAATAGAAAAATAGAAATAAAAAACAGGATAACTTTAAATAATCCTGTTTTTTTAGATTTTATCTATTTGTCCCACTTGATTTTTCGCTAATAGAAACATCGCGAAGAACATAAGCGCTGATTGTAGTCCCTGAAACCGGACCCCAAACACGAACAGTATCTTTGTCTTTTACATTAGCAAAACTGGCAGTTAGAAAACTTTGGTTAACAATTTTTGCATCAGTAACCAAATTAACTGTATAAGCAACACCATCTACAGTCAAAGTAAAAGAATTGCCGGAAGCATTTATATTGCTTGCTATTCCCTGCCAATTTCTAGGGCTTTCTTTGCTAATCACTTCTTTAATCTCTTGCTCATTATTGTGCCTTTCCTTTCTCATCATTTCATTATTGTCTTGCTGCATTTTTTTTGCAGTCCAATCACGAACAATCTTTGCATCAACCGTCCATGAAGCATTTTGATTTGCAATACCCTGCACGCCAACAAAATCCCCCACTTTAAATTGAGCCATATCGCTTCCTGGCATAAGCTGCGTAAAAGAAGAAATATTTATTACCCAGTCTCCGCCCCAGCTTGTGACAGTTAAAACACTAGGAAGAGCACCAATTGTAATATCAATTTTTTTAATAGTTCCCCTTATTAATGTTTTCCCCTTTGGACCAATTTGTACAATCATTGTTTGCGAATTAATATAAGAATCAGTCCTTACAGTTGTTGTCTGACCTGTCATTTCAGCAAAAGCCAAAGAAAAAACACCACTTAATATTATTGCGGCTACTCCTGCACCAAATAAATATTTTTTTGTATCCATATTTTTTTTATTTTGAATTATTAATATATTCGACCTTTTTTGTTTACTATAAATAAAATTGGAAAAATCCAATTTTAAAAATTAACCATTTTTATTGTTTCTTCTCTTGGCTCTTCGTCACTGTCTTGGTCAGTTTCTTTTGAGTCCTCCTCTTTTGTTTCTTCTTCTGTATTATCATTTAACAAAAATCCTCCTGCTTGTAAAGTCCAAAGTTTACGGTACAAACTATCGCTTTTTTGCAATAAGTCATTATGACTGCCTTCTTCAATTATTTTACCGTTATCAATTATGATGATACGGTCCATTTTTTGAATAGTTGATAATCTGTGAGCTATAACAATTGTTGTTTTGCCTTGCATTAAAGTATTTAAAGCATCTTGAATTAACATTTCAGAATGCGAATCCAAACTTGATGTTGCTTCGTCTAAAACTAAAATTGGCGCATTTTTTAAAATCGCCCGGGCAATAGCAACTCGCTGGCGTTCCCCGCCAGATAATTTAACTCCGCGTTCGCCCACATAAGTTTGAAGCCCATAAGGCAAGTTTTTTATAAATTCATCGCAGTGCGCAAGTTCTACCGCTTTTTTTATCTCATCTTGAGACGCATCTGTTTTTCCATAACTTATATTTTCTGCCAATGTACGGTGGAACAAAATAGGATCTTGAGGAACCATAGAAATATTTTTTCTTAAACTGTTTTGGGTAACATTTTTAATATCATGGTCATCAATTAAAATTCGTCCCGATGTAGGAGAATATAATCTTAATAATAATTTTACAAAAGTTGTTTTGCCAGCACCCGAAGGACCAACTAATGCCACCCTTTCTCCGGGCTTTATAGTTAAATTTATATTTTCTAAAACTTTTCTTGTTTCATTAAAACTAAAACTCAAATCCTTGAATTCAATTTCACCTCTATTTACTAAGAGCTCTTTTGCTAAGGGCAAATCTTTGATTTCATGAGGCAATAAAAGTATTTCAACCATTTCTTTTGCATCAGCATACCCTTGGTAAATATCCCTTACGGTTCTAGTAACTCCCCATAATTGGCTTATTAAATTTATTAAATACGACTGCAATAACACAAAAACGCCTACGGTTATTAATCCTTGCTGCCAATACTGTATGGCAAAGAAAAATACCACAAACTCTATTACAAAAATTAAAAAAGCTTGGCCTCCATTTATTAACGCATCTAGACTCCATGTAAATTTTGTTAACTTTGCCTGCTCATTGGTAACATTTTTAAACCCTTGTGACTCATAGATAAAACCATTAAAAAGTTGAATAGTATTTTGGTTTGTTAAAGTGTCTGCTAGATAACCCGTCGTCTTAGAATCAATCTCAGCAACTTTAAGATCATATTTTAACTTCCAATTTGAAAAAGTAATATTGAATAATAAATAAATGACTGCCCATCCTAATATAACCACCGCGATTGTTTCATTAATAAACAACACAATGATAAATATTGAAATCGTCCGCACTAATAAAGGCAGTATATCCCAAATTAAATGATCAGACAGTCTTTCATATGCTCTGGCAAAACGATTAACCCTTTGCACGAGAGAACCGACAAAATTATTGGTAAAAAAAGAATACGAATGCTGCATCAAATAGTCATAAGACTGTTGCTTGATCCTTGCAATGGTATTCATTTGATATTTTATATTCGCTATTTCAGCGAAACGATAAAAAAGCCAGTAAAGAAAATTTAAAAAAGCTATATAAAGAATAATTATTAATAATTTTTGAGCAATAATAATCTTATCACCACTAATAGTTACCACATCAAAAAACTGCTTGTAAAAAATTGGTGTTATAATCGGTACAATATTTCCCAAAATCATACTAAATACCAAAAAATACATCCAATATCTTTGAGGTTTTATGCCACGCCAAAAGGCACTTAGAACATCTATAAGTTTTACCTTAGGATAAATAATATTTTTTTGCATTTTTGATGTTTGTATTTAAATTGATAATATCATTTTTTATGAAATAAAAAAGAGCAGTTTTAGTTACACTATGTCTTGGCATGAAACTAAGATTTAAAAACAATAAAAAACAATTAAAAAATGTTTATTTACAAGAAAACAAAAAGATAATTTATAAATATAAATAGTTTAACTAATAAACTCTATTTTTGAAAAAAATACAAATAAAAAATTTTGGGATATAAATCTCGGAAAATTTTATTCCACTGATTGTGATATTATTATAATACGTTTTGAAATTAAAAAGCTCCTATTTGATATGCTTTAAGTTATCCACAGTATTATTATTGTTTATCGTCTTGACAAATAGTACAATAAACTAACAAAATAAATTTTAAAAAAATGCAAAAAAAATACTATATTTTAACGGTGGCAATCGCCTTAATTATGGTGATTCTTCTCTTAGTGTGGTTCGCCGTGTTTTTTATTCAATTAATTAGGCCAAACCAAGTTATTGAACAGCAAAAACAGTCGACTACAACTCCGAACACAAAGCCAACATCTACCACAAACGCCAGTTTGGGTAGCCAGATTTACCAAAAAACTCAAAATCCGCTCCAGAAAAAATTGCCTGATACAAATCCTGTCAAAAATGCTAATCCAATTCAAGGCGCGTATACTAATCCTTTTTAAACAACAATTATGTAAATGGCAAAGCCATTTATATAATTACTCACTCGGTCGGAAATCATAAAAACAAGCTTATGATTTCCTCCCTCTTTCATAATTATGAAAAAAATCAATATATTACATAATTTAGCCGGAACAATATTAGTCTCGGGATTAATAGTTTCTTTATCTGTGCTCGCATACTTTGCCATTGCTCAAACAACGGCATCAACCGAGACAAATAGTAATTCGACTATCCAAGGCATTACATTCCCAGTGGAAGAACTTGGCAACTGCTCCGATGAAAAAGACTGTCGGGCGTACTGCGATAAATCTGATAATATGCTCTCATGCATCGCGTTTGCCAAAGACCATGGGTTAATGAATCAAAAAGATGTAAAGCGAGCACAGGAATTTGCGCAAGCTCTTCAGTCGGGCGGTGGTCCTGGAGGTTGCACGTCGCCAAACCAATGCGAGGAATTATGTTCGAATCTAAACAATCTTGAAACTTGTGTTGCTTTTGCTGAAAAAAACGGCATTAAAGATGAGCATTTTGATCAGGCAAAGAAGATATTAAAGCATATACAATCAGGCGGGCAAACGCCCGGCGGATGCAATTCAAAAGATGAGTGCCAAAACTATTGTGGTGAATTCAGCCATGCCCAAGAATGTTTTGACTTTGCAAAAGCAGCTGGTATTACTCAAATAAAAGGCGCGGTAAACGTATCTAATTCCGAACAAAATCCGACACTGGATCAGTTGCAAAAACTGTCAGAACTTGCAAAAACAGGCGAGACGCCCGGGGGGTGCACATCAAAAGATACCTGCGAAGAATATTGCAAAAACCAAGCACATAGAGACGAATGTGTTGCCTTTGGCGTGAAAGCTGGATTTATCAAACCAGAAGAAGCGGATATGATAAAAAAGAGCGGTGGTAATGGGCCCGGTGGGTGCAATTCTTCTGATTCTTGCCAATCTTATTGTAATAACCCTGCACATCAAGAAGAGTGTTTTAAGTTTGCCGAAGAGCACGGGTTTTCGAACCACGAGGAAACGAGACGTACTAAGGATGGTTTCGTCCGTTTACGCGCCGGGCTCGAACAAGCGCCTCCTGAAATTGCAGAATGTTTAAAGTCCACGGTCGGTCCGAATGTACTCGACAATATTCAATCCGGAAAGCTTGTGCCTGGGCCAGAAGTAGGACAATCGGTGCGTTCGTGTTTTGAAAAATTTGGAAAGCGCGGCGATGCTTCAGAACCATTTAAACATGCGCCGCCAGAAGTAACAAATTGTCTTAAAGAAAAAGTCGGCGACAAATTTGACGATATCAAATCCGGTAAGACGATGCCATCGCCGGAAATTGCAGATACTTTCCGCGTGTGTTTCCAACAAGTTCAGTTCCAAAATGGATTTGAAGGCCAAAGCGGGCCAAATGGTCCAAAAGGTGAACAAGGCAATTCTGGGGAAGGCCAACACGGACCAGGAGCGTTCGGCGGCACTCCACCAGCGGATGCCGTAAGACATTTTGTTGAAACCGCACCGCCAGGAATTAGAGAATGTTTAGAAAAATCAGGCATTGATCCAAATAAATTAAAAACAGGCGAGTCAACAATAGATCCGAGTGTGCTTAAGTCATGTTTTAATGATTTTCATCCGACTCAACCCCCGACATTAGAAAATCAAAATTTCAATAAAGGCATTTGTCCTGCAATGCCAACAGTGAATGAATGTCCATCTGGCCAAATCAAAGTAGTGGCTTATTCTTCGCCTGACTGCGGAACTTATTATAGGTGTCAGCCAGCTGATAAAGCCACGGGCGAAGTATTTCCACCTATTGATACAACACATGGTTGTCCATCTAGTCAATATTGGAATGGCACCAGTTGTGTAACAGGCAATTACAGCACTGACCCAGCAACGGGTTGTGCTCAAGCAGGCGGTACATGGGACGCAACAACTCACTTCTGTAAGATGCCAGGAACTAATCCACCTCCCCCTGTCGGAACTACTTGTCCCTCTGGCCAATACATGGATCCTGCTACCCGTGCTTGTGTAAGTTCTATTACTACAACTCCGCCATCACCAACCCCGTCTCCAACACTAACACCTCCTCCTACAACCGATCCTGCAACGGAATGCGTAAAACACGGCGGCACTTGGAGCGGCTCTACCTGTATATTCCCTACTCCTCCACCTCCGCCACCAATTATTTTTATACCACGATCCTCTTCAGACTTAGCAAGTATATTAGATGCTTTACAATCAATACTTTTGCAAATGGATGAATTACTTTCTCGCTTTAAATAAATATAAATTCCAAATATTTGTGAATTCTTGCTAAATAGTCTAAAGATATAAATAGGACTCAATCCCCTTTCTATAAAAAACCTTGCAAAACAAAGCAAGGTTTTTTATTCTATTTTAAAAAATTAATTTATATTATTTTGTTATTCTGACCAAAAACACGAGAATAAATCTTGGATCATGTGTGGCGTCGTAAACAACGTTAGAACCATTATAAACCTTGAATTACGAAATGCTTTCAAGGGGTTTTTTCCAAATTTCAGAACGAAAATTTGATAGAATTATTTTAGGTAGCGAGCCTACCTTAAATAATTATAGCGAATTTGCAGTTGAAATTTGGAGAAAAGACCTAAAATATGCTTTTAATAGCGCATTTGGTAATTCAAGGTTATAAAAGATAAACAAGAATATACTCACATCTTGGATTTAGCTAAAATGCAAGAACTAGCGAACAAGATTTTTATCCTATCCTGTAAATAATTATTGTTTTGGAATAAAAATTTATCCAAAAGTAAAAGTAAATGCTTTTAATCCCGGATTATCAACTTCTATATCAAGAGTATGTTGCCCATAATCCATTCCTTCAATTAAATTATAAAGTTTATAATCTTTAATCGTCATAGTCTTAACTAAGGCGCCATCTTGGGATATTTTAATGATTGCTCCTTTATCAGAGCTCGCTACGAAATAAACGTTTTTTGCATTGTAAATGAATTTTATTTTTGCCGCAGTACTTTTACTCTCTGAAAATTCACTTTGAAAATTCCAAATTCCATCAAGATATAAAGTATTTAATGAAGTACTATTTGGGAATAAAAGAGTTTGATCTCCCGAAGTGTTTCTCTGGCCATTGCCAAAATATTCATTTCTAAGAAAACCAAAATATGTTTCGGGACTTTGTATCTTAGAACTATCCATAGTTATGGCATTTTTGGGATTGGTTATATTTTTATCAACTAAATCTTTCAATCCTAAGACTGAAAATCTTTCCTTTAATGCATCTTGAATTACTTTTTCAGTTTCATCGTAGCCGCCTTCGCCAATTTTATCGTGAATAATAAAGCCATCTATATCAATAAGATATTCACGCGGCCAAAAGCGATTGCCGTATGCGCGCCAGGTAGCATAATTATTATCCTGAACAACAGGATATTTGATTTCCATATCTTGCACTGCTTTTAGTACATTGTTGTAATCTTTTTCAAATTCAAATTCTGGAGAATGAACACCGACTATCACAAACCCTTGGTCTTTATATTTTGCATACCAAGCATTAAGATATGGAGTTGTGCGCTGGCAATTAATGCAAGTGTATGTCCAAAAATCAACAAGAATAACTTTTTTTCCAATCAAACTCTTTAAAGTAAATGGAGGCGAGTTGATAAATTGACCCCCAGGAATTATTTCTATAGCTGGTGAATACTTTTTAGCTTTCTCTTGAAGACTCATAATACGAACCTGTTTTATAGGCTCTGGACTGGTATTTAAATTTGATTTATCATTTGAATTTGGCTTAACGGCAATTGATTCAGCCTTACTAGAATTTAATTGAGGAGATTTTGGTTTTGTTATTTCAAGATAGCCAATAGCACCTACGACAATGATAACAGCTATGATAAGAATTATTTTTTTATTCACCCTTCACCCATACGAATTTATAATTTTTTATAAAAATTTCACTCGTTGGTATTAAATTTATTGTTAGTCCCTACCACTCTTTGGGTGAGGGGCTCATGTTTTTTAATTTTTAGCTCGTTTTTTCCACTCGCCAATTTGTTTTTCTGAACCAGGTAAAACCTGCATAAATATTCTGGGGTTATCTATTTTTGGCTCAGAATGTATTTTTGAATCTTTGTCATTATTCACGCAATATATTACGGCTTGGTCACTACCGGGTGGTTGCATTTCTTGTACGGTTGCCATAAGTTCTGTTCTAATCCTAATATCTTCTTTTTTAAATTCTTCAGGATTAATATTATAATTAGTTGTATTATTCATTCCGCATTCTTTGTCAAGTTGGTCGTAGCGTTCTGCATCTATGGCCTCAGCAAAACGGGTTGGTAATCCCATGATAGGAAAAACAAGTTTATACGCTTTTTCGTTATCTTCAAAATATCCTTGATCTTTATGCCATCTTACAAGATCAAATTCATTATTTGGCAAAGAAGCTCTTAAATTCACCCAACAAGCCTCTGCATTAAAATCTCTTTGCATTTGCTCTGCCATTCTTACAACAAAGGCAGAAATATTTTTTACTGTTTCTCCCGAATTATTTCCTAACTCACTAAAATAATCAACTAATAATTTTATTAATTATTCATTTGCTGGTCCAAAATAATCAAACTCCTTTGGATTTTCGATTTGCATTTCTCTGCTTTCTTTTTCTTCCAAAGTTAAATTAACTTCAAAAGCAACAATACCTTTTTGTTCCAAAAGCTCTTTTTTTCTTTCTATGGTATCTGCTGTTTCAATAATATTTGGTGGCATTTCTTTTGGCTCGGTAAATTCTCCTGGCATATTTTTTTATTTAAACTATTCTATTATTCGTACGAATAATAGAATAGTAAAGGTATTATTTTTACATTTCTTTCTTAGTGGCCGTTGAAGCTAAATATGAAAGGAATCCGGGAATAAGCGGCAGAATACAAGGGCTTAAAAACGACCCGACTCCGGCAAGAAAAGCAATGCCGAAGTTAAAAATTGTAAGTGAGCTGATGCCGCCGCCAATTGATGTTGTTAGATTTAAATTAATAAGAGCATTGGTCAAAAACTGGAAATTAGCAACGCGCGAAAGAGTTCCAGTAAATACTAAAATACCAATACCAATTAAAACAACGCCAAAAAAATATTGAAAATATAGGAGTTTCTTACCTAAGCGATTAATGAGCGCTTGCGCTTGGTTAGTGAAAAGTCCGACTAAAAGGAATGGAATTCCTATACCTAATGTGTAAGCAACAAGCAAGAGAAAGGCGCTGGAAGAAGATGTGGTTGCAAGTGCAAGAATAGCGCCCAGTGCCGCGGAAACGCAAGGCGTCCAACCCACCGCAAAGGCCGCACCAAAAACAAAAGATGTCAGATAATGAGAGTGAAATCGGCGCTTGACTAAAATTTTATGATCTCTTTTCAAAAACGCTGGTGTGAATAACCCGAGCAAGAAAAATCCGAAAATAATAATAATAATGCCTCCGAGACGACCCAACCATTCCTGAACCGTATAAGATACATTTGAAAGAATTGTCTGTAAAAGAACACCAACAAGTGAAAACACTAAGGAGAATCCTAATACAAAGAAAACGCTTGATAAGAAAACGCTCCAATCGCGCGGGGGCTTTTTACCCAACATAGTTGAGTTACTATTTTCCATATTATTGAGCAATCGCTTTATTTATTTCCGTTATGTAACGCGTCTTATCCCAGGAGTCAGGCGCTTTTAAAATTTGTTTTCCGTTCTTTAAAAAAACTTTCGTATGCTGATATGGAACGCCGAATTGACGGGCAAGATTTTCTTCATCGGCATCGGTTTGATTGTCTTTGTAATTCACGCGAAAACCAACTACCCTATCAGTATTAAGTTCATTAAAGGCCGCCTTTGCTTGCGGAAATTCTATCTTGCATATTGGACACCAGTTAGCGTAAAAGTACAAAACAACAAGTTTGTCTGAGGCTACGGCCGCACCATAATCAGCTTTTGTAAAATCAAGAATTGGCGCTGAATTGCCCGCAAGAACTGTGCCTGTGTATTTTACCATTATTACTCCGCCCTCTTTTTTAACAATTGCGCTTTCTTTTGTAACATCAGCACACGCAGTGTAAATATTCACTTCTGCAGATGATTTATGAACATTTACTGCAAAAGGAACTTCCTTCCAAAGATTTTCATAAGATACGTTGAGCACCGTCACGGATTTGCCATTCACCAAATTAGTTAACGTATGCGAAGGAATACCAAGTGCTTTGCACGAACCAATATGAATATGAGCGGGTTGCGACACATCCTTTGAAGCACTATTGAGACTGACTACTACGCTTGTTGTATCTTTCGACGCTTCAGAGAAAGTAACCGTGCCGGCCTCTCCAGAATTATTCTGTGCGATAAAGTTGTATGTCAAGCTACCCATCATTGCTTCTTTTTCTTTTTTCTCCATTGCTTCTCTTTCCATCAAAACCTTTTTTTGTTCTTGAAGCTTTGCAGTTTCTTTTGATTGATTTTGAATATAAAAATACCCACCTCCGGCGATAATAACTGCGAGAGCAACTATTGCGATAATGATAGGAATCGCAAAACCTTTTTGTGAATTATCTTTCATAATATTTTTTTACCCGGTCAAATAAAATCTTTTACCCGATTAAATAGCCTTTTGGCTAATTTTGCTTTCGAGACGCGAGGCGTAATTCGCTTTAGCGAATTCGCCCCGTCTGTAGCAAAATTATTTAATGCGGGTGAAGATTTTAATTTTTACTTTCAGTAAAAATTATTTGATCGGGTGAATTTTTTAATAATACTTACTTTATTTAAGTATAATACGTATATAAAAGATGTAAAGTATACTTTACATGTTAATTGTGGATAACTAATTTTTTGCTTTACTATATATAATGCCCACAATCTTTGCTAAAATCATCAAACCAAGCGTAAAAACAAGCCACGAATCAAGTCTGTGCTTAAAACTTTGAACAATAATACCAAAAACTAACATCCCCGCACCAGCAAGATATGCTACTCTTCCCGCAAACATCCTATGTAATATCTCCCTTTCATCTTTTGCGTTTTCTCTCCAAATAAAATTAGCAAATAGCGCAAATACAATAATTAATCCAACGACCATCATCATCAAAAGAGTATTAGTCATTAAAAAACCAAAAGGTTCAAGAAATAACACGAGCAACATAATAAGTGCTAAAGAAACTAAAACTTCTTGCAGAAAATTATTTTTCACCCCGTTAGAAATTTGTTTTGTCATTGTTTAACTTATATTTTATATTATTCCCATTAGTTAATTGGTAAAATTTCTAACGGGGTTCATATTTATTTAAAATTCACCCAGTTAAATAAAATCTTTACCCTGGTTAAATAGGGCTCTGCCCTAATTTCGCTTTCGAGACGCGAGGCGTAATTCGCTTTAGCGAATTCGCCCCGTCTGTAGCGAAATTATTTAACTGGGTGAAGATTTTAATTTTGACTAAAAGTCAAAATTATTTAACGGGGTAAAAAACTTCTTCTAATGGTTTTTTAAAAAATTTTGCTATTTTCAATGCCAAAAGAACAGAGGGAGTATAATTTCCTTTTTCAATAGCAATAATGGTCTGTCTGGTTACGCCAACCGATTCGGCTAGTTCTTCCTGTGTAACGCCAGTTTTGCTTCGAAGTTGGTAAACTTGATTCGATATGGATTCCTTCATACATGGGTAATGTTGATTTTATTGTAATTCAAGCCGCAGCAATATGTCAAATAAACTTTACAGTCTTGATGGCGTTATTTACCTATTCTATTATTTTTTTTCTGAAAGTTTAATATCATTTATATTTTATTCCTTAATTAATAAAATTAAATTCCAAAAATAAATCCCGGGTGGCTTTATATTCGCGACATTATAAACAACGTTAGAACCGCTATAAAGCAACTGGCTTATTTTACATTTCTAATGCGAAACGAAGTTTTTTAGATGACCAAAAATGGCCAGCATAATCTACGCCAATACGATCTAATTTTTTTATTTTAAATTTGGGTATTTTTACTCCCCTATCTTCAAACCAGAGATTGGTTGATTTTTTTGCCATTTTGTTATTTAGACTTTGGTCAATATGTAAAAATTTTGTAATTTTCCCCGGTCCATCAAGATGTATTTTCTTTTTTGTCCCGATGGCTTTGCCATCGAGGCTCCACGATTTTTTTACAATCGGGGTAACTTCTTTTTTTACTTGACTCCACACCATTTGCCAGCGGGCAAATTGGTTGTGGCGGATTTGTTCTTTTAATTTAACCCCGCGAATAAGAACTGCTGCGGGATAGCCTTGCTCACGAGTAACTACATTTAACATAAAATGCATTCCATAGCAAAGATACACATACAGTTTCCCAGGATTTCCGAACATTACTTCTGTCCTCAATGTTCTTCCTTTAAAAGCGTGACTGGCCAAGTCATATGGTCCATCATAAGCCTCTGTTTCTGTAATGATAGTTGCAATTTCTTTATCAGCTATTTTTCGTATTAAAAATTTTCCCAACAGTTCTTTTGCCACAATTTTAGTATCACGATTGAAAAAACTTTCTTTTAAAATTTTTCTCATTTAATAAGTTTTAATTAAAATTAACTCTTATTTTATAAAATTTCAAATAAAAATCGCCTTGGGGCGATTTTTAAATGCAAGACTTAAACTATATTAGAATCATATTTCAATTCTAAAATTTACTATTATTTCAATATTTTATTTATTAAATATCAAATCTAGATCCTTTAGTGCCTGATCGAGATTGTCATTTATAATAGTATTAGTTTGAACCTTGGGTAAAGAAGTTACCGAAGAAGAGGGTTTATTTTGTGTCCGCGTAAGCAGCAAGGATTGACGATAAGCAACAAAAAAATATACGCCTAGTATTGCTATGATCGCAATAAATATTACAGATATAATTAAAATTTTATTAGACATATTATTTAATTTGATTTTTTACTTGATCCATAAAATTCTTCCATGCCGATCGCACCTCAAGAATAATACGCCGAAAATCATTATTTGATCCCGCTTTGTCAAACTCTTGTTTCTTAGTTTCTACAATTGTATCAAAATTAGCAATAGTTACCGGATTGACGCCTTTATAATATAAATCCTCAGCCCTTTGTTCAAGATCATAAAAACGAAACTTTATCATATAAAGAACTTTTTCCTTTAGACTAGTCATACATATAGATGGATTCGTGCTTGTTTGGCAGTCTTTTAACCCATCAGCAACAGATTCTTTAAGTTTTAACACCTTGCGCGCACACTCAAATCGACCTTCTCCTTCAGATAAGTTCCAGCAGGGCTGATATGATTTGTAACGAGTGATGCATTCCTTTTTTTCAGTGTCATCAGTAATAACTCGGCATTCTTCTGGCAAGTATTGAATCTCAAGCTCACGAGCGACTCCTGCTGGGGCAAGACTTAAACGACAGGAAATGCGCTCCTGAAGAGTTTTCATATTCCCACATTGAAGATGCTGGCATGCCCGTATCATTGGCGGAGATGATGTGGGAAACTGAGCGCAGTCAGTAATTAAATGACAGGAACGATGCTCTTGGCCAGATGTGTCGCAGGATGAAGACCAATCATCACACGCAAAAGTGCTCTTAGTGCATGATGGCTTAGGTGTTGCAACGGGCGCAGTTGATGGCTGTGGTGTTAAAATTGGCGGAGTACATTGTTGTGTTTCAGGTGGTTTTTGATTAGTTGCAGTCACACAGCTAAAAGTCAAATTGCAAATTCGGTTTTGCATTCCTGTAGTTGAGCATGAACTCCAATCAGTGCAAGTCCAAACATTATCAGTACATGTGGGCACGCTGCCTCCTCCACCACCACCAGCGGCAAAAGCAACAGTAACTATAATAAAACTACTGACAACTATTAAAATTGAATTAATAAAGATTTTCATAATTGTGATAATATTACTCTCAGTTTATCATATTAAACTATTATTTGGCAAATCGATGACCCGTAGACCGATTTTATTAGTCAATTTTATTATATAAAAAAATATTTTGCACATCAATTCATTATACAGGAGACAAGATTATATTTTCATACCAAATTTGGTCAGAATATCAGAGTTATAAAATTAAATTTTTCTTAATAAGTTTATATTCGTGCCAAGTAAGTAAAATTACAAATATATCAAATATTGTAAAAATAATAAGGCTCATTGAGTGTGATTGGGTATATTGATAAAACTGGTATAGAACAAAAACAGAAAAAACTATTATTCCGAGAGGATATGCCCAAAGTTTGTTTTTTAGTAAACCGATTACAATAATAATTTTTATAATACCGTGAAGAAGCAGATATACGGCTACAAATAAAAAGCTGAAAGAAAAATTATGACTGGCATTTAATAGGTAATTAACTATTATATCTTTTGGGTCTTCTATGAGTTCTCTTTGGGTTATAAATCTAATGGTGGTTGTTAGTTGCTCTGGTTTGATGAAGAAAAGCAAAATACCCCCTATTGTTTCTAAAAGTCCATCTACTCCTTTTATAATTACACCAATATCAAATATATTATGGATATATTTTTCTGTGATATATTTTCTGATTCTAGTCATAAATAAATTCTATCAAAAAAACCCATAAAAAGTAAAACCTTACTCATTTTATAATTAAATTAATTGATTAATCAAAATAATAAATATCTTCTTGTGATTTTTAAATAATCTTTTTCCTCTTTAGTAAAAGTGAATTTGATACTACTGAAACCGAACTCGTAGCCATTGCTACCGAAGCAAATATTGGATTCAATAAAAGATGAAAAAATGGGTAAAGTGCACCCATTGCTACCGGGATCAAAATCACATTATAGCCAAATGCCCAAAATAAATTAAGGCGGATTGTTTTCATTGTTTTTTTAGACAACACAATTGCAGCTGCAACTGACTTTAAATCTTTATTGATTAGAGTAATATCGGCAGCTTCAATGGCAACATCCGTTCCACTACCCATTGCAATTCCCACATCTGCGGCTGCAAGAGCGGGCGCATCGTTAATTCCATCGCCAACCATCGCTACCACCTTTCCTTCTGCCTGAATTTTTCTGACTTCAGCTTCTTTTTGATCGGGCAATACCTCTGCGAGAATTCTTTTAATACCCAAGCTTTTACCTATGGCACTTGCTGTTCTTTGATTATCGCCGGTGATCATTACAACTTCAATACCAAGTTTTTGCAAAGCAGAAAGTCCCTCCCTTGCGCTTTCTTTGATAATGTCTGCAACTGCAACCAGACCCGACAGTTTTCCTTCAACGGCAAGCATCATTACGGTTTTTCCGTTGTTTTCCATTGCGCTGATTTCATTGCTGGCAGAATCAATATTAATGCTCTCCTTATTCATAAAACGCTTATTGCCAAAAATAATTCTTTTACCATCAACTATTCCCTCTACACCGTGCCCTGGTATAGCTTGGAATTTTTGAACTTTCGATAACACAAATTGCCTGGATTCTGCAGCTTTAACAATTGCTTCTGCAAGAGAATGCTCTGAACCTTTTTCAATCGATCCTGCCAGTTTTAATAATTCGTCTTTACTGATTGAATTAACTGCAATAACATCTGTCACTTCTGGCTGGCCTTTAGTAAGTGTGCCGGTTTTATCAAAAATAATAGTATTAATTTTGTGAGCAGTCTCCAAACTTTCTGCATCTTTAATAAGAATGCCATGTTCGGCTCCCTTGCCGGTTCCTACCATAATGGCAGTAGGAGTCGCTAATCCCATGGCGCATGGACAAGCTATAATAAGGACAGCGACGGTGTTAAGCAGGGCAAAAGTCAATGTAGGCTGCAAACCAAAATCATACCAAATTACAAAAGTTGCAATGGCTAACATCAATACAATTGGAACAAAATAAGATGAAATTAAATCAGCAATTCTTTGTATTGGCGCTTTACTTCCTTGGGCCTCCTGCACCAGTTTGATAATCTGGGCCAGCATTGTTTCTTGACCGATCTTAGTGGCTTTAAAAGTGAATGTGCCATTTTTATTGATTGTAGCTCCTACTACGTTGTCGCCTGAAGACTTATCAACTGGAATACTTTCACCGGTAATCATAGATTCGTCAATGGATGATTCGCCTTCAATAATAATTCCATCTACTGGAATTTTTTCACCTGGCCTCACACGTATTGTCTCTCCTATTTGCACTTGATCAATTAAAATATCTTGTTCTTTTCCATCTTTTATTATACGAGCAGTTTTTGCCTGCATACCAATCAGTTTTTTAATAGCTTCAGAGGTACCTGCTTTCGCCCGAGCCTCAAAATAACGGCCAAGCAAGATAAGTCCGATGATAATTGTTGAAGTGTCAAAATATGGCATGGGTTCAATACCTATTTTTATGACCAACTGTGGCAATAAGGTGACAAAAGCAGAATAACCAAAGGCCACGGTTGTGCCAATGGCAACCAACGTGTCCATGTTTGCCGTTCTATGCTTCAAAGCCAATATCGTAGCTCTATAAAAACTGAATCCCGCCCAAAATTGAACAGGTGCAGCCAAAAGCAACTGCACAAAAAAGTTCTGTAAAATTTTGGGGGATGTATTCATTAATCCTGGGAAACTCCCCCAAAGAATCAACATCCCTAAAAACAAACTGACAATAACTTTTATTTTTAAATCACGAAGCTCTTTTTTCTTTTCAGCCTGCTCATCTATATTATGTTTTTCTTCATCACTGATTAAAGCTTGATAACCAACATTTGATACAGCTGACGCAAGATGATGGTCTGTAACTTTTTGAGAATCATACAGAACCGTGGCTTTCTCGGTAGCCAAATTAACGGTCGCTTTCAATACGCCGTCTACCTTATTTAGCGAATCTTCAAGTAGTGTGACGCATGAAGCACAGTGCATCCCTTTAATTGAAAATGTTTTTTTATTTATCATCATTTTAAAATTAAATATATAAAAGCTAAATAACCCCTCACTAATTTTGCCATTTTTTATTAAATATAATTTATATTACCGATTAAATATTTAAAACTTCACGACGCTGTGGGCAAATAGCCCCAGTTTTTAATTTTTGCAAAAATTAAAAAATGTGCGTTGCCATAGTATCTTTTGCAAAATTAGTGTGCGGGTTGTTTGTGCCATAGTGTTTTTATCCACGCACCGAAAAAATATATTCTTAACTCGGAATCATAATTTTTTGGTGCGGGATTCCGCCATTCGCAAAAACCATAAATTCATCATAAATATAATTTATAAAAATGTTTTTGCGAATGGCTTCATTTTACAATTATTTTTCCATGAAACATGTTCATGCCACAGGCATATCCAAATTCCCCTCTTTTTTGAGGATTAAGTTCAATGGTAACTTTTTGATTCAATGGTAAATATTTGCGAATTTTAAAGTCCCCTAAAACCACTTCCTCCAAGCAACTATTTGGATCTTTACGAATAAAATTAAGCTTGGTAGTTTTACCTTTAGGAATGGAAATGAGATTTGGAGAATATCCGCCTTCAACAATAATATCTACTGAGTCTGAAACTGAAAATACTTTGTCCTTTTTCTTCAAAAAAAACCAATAAGTAAAAGCAATTCCTATTATTCCAGCGATGGTGACTATAATTTTATCTAAAATCATAATTTTTATAATATTAAATTTTATTTTTTCTCTCCATAAGAAATTATAATTTGGTCATTATCGTGCAAAATGGTATTTTCGTAATCCTGATTTTCTTTATCTTTTACTGTCTCGCGGATAATATGAACTGCATCAATTTTATAATCAAGAATTTGTTCCTTATTATAAGTTTTTTTCCACACTGCAAAAAAATCAGATAAGGAAAAATCTCTTTTTTCCGGCGACTCCACATGAATTTTGCCAGTATTATCGTGAGTGTGAATCGCATTCATACAATTAGAATTAATACCAATATTTGCAGGAATCTCCTGTTTTTGACCGTTAATTATAATTTCTAAATTTGGGTGAATATGAAATTGAGTAGCCATTTCGGTAGTGCAAGTCAAGGCAACTTCCCGATTTGTTTTTGGAAAAAATGAACCTTTAAAAACAAAAAATACAATAAGCACAGTAGAAACAATGATTATTCCTACAATCCACCAAATTATTGAAGATGATTCATTATAATTTTTGCTCATTATTTTATTTGCCATTAAGAACTTGGTCTATAGCAGCTTTAAAAACTGAATATGGTTGGGCGCCATTGATAAACTGTTTGCCTATTATAGTCCCAGGAGTTCCATTTATTCCAAATGATGTACCTTCTGCTTTGTCTGCATCCATAGCTTTTTGATATTCCTGCACTTTAGTTTTCATAAGCTGGTCAATTTTTACGGAGTCTATACCAAGAGATTTTGTTAAAGCCAAAATATCTGCTTTACTTCCCCAACCTGAATTTTCACTATCTTGTTTGTCAAACATAGCCTTATCCCATTCATAAAATTTATTTGGAGCAATTTCCCAAACCGCTTTTGCTGCCCATCCGGCAGTCTGTGAATCCGCACCTAAAAATGCATAGTCTTTATACACGATTTTAGCTTTGCCAGTTTTAACATAATCGTTATAAATCTGAGTCATAACTTCTTGTTCGGTTCTCTTGCAAAACGGACACTGATAATCAGACCAAAATGCAATAACTACTGGAGCATTGAAATCACCCACAAAAGGCTGACCATCAATTTTAACCTTACTAATATCAACTGCTATTTGATTTGGCTGTTGTTGTTGAGATGGAACATTATTGCCGACATTATTACCGGTATTGCTATTAGCTGAATTTGAAGGAGCAGATCTGCTATATAACACAGCACCGATGGCAATAAGACACACCACTATAATTGTGCCACATATTAATGCTAAATTTTTATTCAGAGGCTCGCTCGTTTTTTGATTTTCCATAAATGAATAAATGAAATGAATTATTTTAATTATATTAATTGCTTATTTAGTTTTAATTAGACTTAGTATACGTTGATGAAAACGAAGTAGCTGCTTGTTCGGTATTTAATTTCTCCGAACAAAAAGTGGGCGGGTTTAAAGAAGAGATACATATAATATTTTTAACAACTTCGGCAGATCTTCCTCCAAAATCCTTATATTCTGAAATTTGCTGTCCATTTTGCTCTGCATTTAATACTAATGTCGGCGAACCTACAATACTATATTTAGAATCCAAAGCAAAATCTTCTTTTGCGTAAGATAATCCCCTATTGCTATCTGACACACAAGAATTTAACTTATTTGTATCAATGCCAGCTGTTGACAAACACCCGTCCGCCGCATCCTTGCTTTTCATCTGACAAGAAACATAAGACCAGTATTTAGTGGGTTGTTCTTCTCTTATGCAAATCTGCCTAAGATTTTCTTTTGCTTCTTCATCTCCATGCATAGCAGTTATTGTATTGCCGGAAACAGCGCCGATATATCTTACTTTAATATATTGTGCTAACGATGGAATAGTTTTTACAGCTTCAGACATTGCTCTCTGCATTTGTAATCCAAATGGACACCTACTCACAACAAATGCATCAAGCGAAGTTTTAGCAACTTTTTTTACATCAGCAGGTTTTACAGTAGGAGGTTCCTGTGTATTTTGGGCTGACGCTTGAGTTTGATTTGTTTGCTGATTACTTTGATTCTGACTTACTGGACTTACCAATTTTTTGCTCAAATCAAATGCTTCCGGGAACAAAAGTTTGCCGTCTTTTGTTGCATAACTATCATAGGTATTCGCGCCTATTTTAATTTTCATCTTTACAATTCCACTTTCTTCTGAATCACTTGCAAGACTAGCCGTTTGCCCCTTTTGTAAGACACTTTTATTCAAATAATCTATTGACTTCTTTGCTACAGCATCAGCAGACATGCCAGGGCTTAATTTCAAAAACGAAAGTATATTATTAGAATTAGACTTAGATGAAATTAAAACTCCCGTGACCACAATTGCCAACACGGCTATACCTATCAATATTGAATTTTTATTTAACTTGCTCATAATTTTTTTGTACATAAGTTTTTATTGATTATTAATATTAATTATTATTTTTAATTAACTACTTCTATAGTTCCCCGTACCATCCCCATTGGACAGCTAAATTTGTAGGTTCCTAGATTTTGCGCAGTAAATTCTTTTACAGTAACCTGACCTTGATTCGGATTTAAATATACGGGATCAATCAAACCATTAGCAATAACTTCTCCACTGTCGCAACCAGGCTGACCAGATGAAGTAATTTCCCATCTTACAGGAATTCCAGCTTTAATCTTAAAATAATTTGGGTCATATTTTCCAGATAATACGGTCATTTGTATCACCTGTTTACCTTCAACCATAGGAGCTAAACCACTTACATCCTGATTTCGGCTTTGCTCTTGATTGGAATTAAAAGCAAACACATTATTTAAACTAAATCCCAACATATTTATTTGGTTGTTAATATTAAACAAGGCAAAAAACAAGACTAAGAATCCTGCAACCTTTGAGAATGTTTTTGACAAATGAGGTTTTGAAAAAAACTTAACGCTTGATAGTCCTATAAATAAAAGCATGGGAGCGGTCCCAAGTGCAAAAAATCCCATTATTAAAGCTCCCTGTACTACGCTTCCTGATAAAAGGGCTATGGTTTGGGCAGTAATAGTAAATCCGCAAGGTAGAAAAAAAGTTAAAGCTCCCATGACAAAAGGCATATACTTTCCCTTAAAATTATTTTCGTCAGCTATATATCTAGTGATAAATTTTGGTGCGGAAAACTGAAACCTACGAAACGTTTTAACTCCAAGCATCTGCAGACCCAAGGCTATCATCAACAATGAAATAGCAACAATTAAGAAAGAAGTGAACTGCAAGGATATTGCAAGTCTTGATCCTATTAAGCCCAATACTCCTCCCAATAAAGAATAAGATATAATTCTGCCTGCATTAAACATTAAGTGCGGCTGAAACTTTCTGTAAGAACTTTGCTCATTGGCATAAATTTCCTGCCACTGTTTTGACATGGACAACACTATCCCGCCAACTAACGCGGCACAGCTTGAAAGACCTGCGAGCAATCCAAAACCAAAAAATGCAAACAAAGAAGATGTTGAGCTTACACTTAAAATCCCTGAAATGCCTATCCTATCCAAGAACAAGAATGCTATAACTATAACAATCGCTATATTAAATGCAACTAATGTTGCATTGGCAGATTTGTTTTCTTTCACTTCTTTTGCCTTATATTGGTTTTCAAAAAATGTATAATTATCTTTTTTGAAAATATCATTTAATTTTTTTGTATCCTGTTTTTCTCCCTCGTACTCAATTACCACCTTGCTATTGCTTGTGGAAGCTTCTACTGATTTTACTCCAGTAATTTCCAGCAGTTTTTTTTCAACTAAAATTTCACAAGATGCACAATGCATTCCTTTTACAAAATATGTGTGCTCTTTACTCATAATTTTTTTAATTCAATTATTTAATAATATCATTGTAAATAAAATACGCCTAACAAAAAACTACCTTAAACTAAAAATAGGTAGCTTAGAAATGTTACGCGTATATTCGTGGATGTATAATTCCTTGAGAAAAAGCTATAACCAGATTATCAAATAGTTTTATTTCTGGCTTATGCCGGTAGAGATAATTACGGGACCTTTGAGATTGTAACTTATCATATAGTTTATTATTAATAAGAAATAATGTATAAAAAAGAAAAATAAAGAAAGAAAGGTATAATAAATAAATCTTTTCTCTAATTACAGTAAAGAATTGCTTCCATTGGCTAATGTGTTCAGAAACACTCATTTGGCAAAAACTTGATGAACCATCCATAAACGGACAATTTACCATCTTCCCATTCATATCAACAGACATAGAATATAAACTCCAAAAACTCATTAGTAAAAAAGTAATGATTCCTAAAATAATGATATTTTTTGAACTTAATAGTGTCATTAGTTTTATCAAGAATAAAAAAACCCGCGATTACTTGTTTGGAAAACACTGTTTGCAGAGCTGATAATCCTTTGAGTCAGTGGATCCCACCAAGGAGCAATTAGGAACGGAGGCAAAAGACGAACAATAGTCCAGTGGAGTTTGTTGAGAGCTTTGTGGTGGAATTCCTTGTGAGCTGCAACCGGGATCTTGTGGGTTAGCAGTGCAGTAAGTTTTGCATTCCTCGGGAGACTTACAGCCACCCGGTCCGCTAAAACCAGTGCCACTTCCTTCCGAGGGTGGTGTTTGTGGTTTATATGCAGAGCAGCGAGAGTCATCTATTTGGGCCTTGCAAAATTCTTCCCACGAAGAGTATCCCTGCGGAATTTGTGACTGGTCACCACCGCTTGGAGGAGCAAACTTCTGGCATTCTTCTTGATGATCTTTACAATATGCGGCGCATTCTTCTTGGTTCTTACAGCCACCGGGTCCGCTAAATCCGGCGCCACCCGATCCGCCAGATTCCCCCTCCATTCCATGTTCTTTTGCCCAATTTGTGCACGCTTCTTGGTTTTCCTTAACCGCGCAGAAAGATTCGCATTCAGCTTTACTCTTACAATTGCCGGGACCACCCGAAGTAATTCCAAATTTTTTGGCCATTGTTGCATCTTCTTCAGAAATTAAACCGGCTTTCACCGCAAAATTCACACACTCGTCAACATGTGCTTCATCTTTACAATACGTATCGCATGCCTCTCGTGATTTACAATTTCCTGGCCCCTTACCGCCAACCTTTTTTACTATGTCCGCCTCCTCTTTAGTCATGAAACCCGCTCCTACTGCAAAATCAACACACTCATTTGCATTAGTGTCACTATCGCAATATGCATTACATGATTCTTTTGTTGTGCATCCGCCGGGCAATTTTCCGCCACTCTTAAGATAGGGTAGTATTTTGCTGACCGCCTCAACATCTTCTCCTTTTAAAAGTCCTGCTTTTTGGGCAAACTCTATGCATTCAACTGCATGCGCGGAATTTTCACAATATGCAAGACAATTCTCCCTGCCTTTGCAGTTGCCCGGGAATGATACGCCCCCTTCTTTCGCGGCAGCAATCTGGCGCATCTCTTTTAACTCGTCGGGGGAGACTAAATTAAACTTTTCCACAAAAGAAACACATTCGTTTAGGTGATCCATGTCCTCACAATAGGCACGACAGGAAGCTTCATCCTTGCAACCGCCGGGACTTTCTCCTTTTTGAATTGCGTTAAAAATTGCTTGCTGTTCTAGGGGCACCGCTTGCGTAATATTGGCTTTTTTCTCAAACTCAGAGCATTCTGAGAAATTTTTCTCGATGTTGCAGTAGGCCTGACATTCATCGAACGATCCACACTGTCCGGGAGATTTTCCGTTTTTTATGAACGGCTCCAATTTTTTTTCTATATCTGCAAGTTCCTTTATTTTATTTGGATCATCCACATACGCAGACTTGACTTCTGACGAATCCAACACTTTAGCGTATACAGAGACCTCTTCGATGAGACCAGAGAAATGCTCAGATTGCTGATCCTCCCATGCGCCAATCGTAAACGGTGATTCGCTCGTTGTATCGGCGTTTGCAGCTTGGGCAGTACCTTTCAGCTCGTCATCCACATATAACTTCATGGTGCCAAAACTATCTCTTGTAGCAACAACATGGTACCAAGTGTTTGGATTAATAGGTGTAGTGACTCTACCACTCGGTTGACCCGTACCGACAGTATCCCCGGTAAAAAATTCTAAATTGTTGTCGCTAAGTCCTGACGCAAGAGGACTTAATATTCTGAGCCAATATCCTGCAGGACTATCCGAATAATTTGATTTTCTAATAACATTGACGTGATCTCCTCCACCATCCCAATTAAACCAGGCTTCTAATGAAAATGAACCCTTGGTCCCAAAGTTTAAACTAGCAGGATTTCCCATATTAATGCGTCCGCTAGATCCATCAAACTCAAACGCGTTCCCGACTTTCCCTTGAACAATAGTGACCCCGCCTAAAATAGTTCCATTATTGCCATCCTTAACATCGGACGCAGTTGTCTCCGACACCGCATCCCCATTCCATCGGCTAATCAAATCCGTGCCTTGAGCAAACACAACGTGAGAACTGGCAATTAAAGAAAAAACCAGGACTGCAAGAAAAATAAAAATGTTTTTTAGAAAAAAAGTATTCATCCCGTTAGAGATAGGCCGCGGCCTTTTGCCGTAATCACTATCTTATTATGAATTGATAATTGTTTTTTCATTATGATTATATCTTTGAAAATTCGCGGCCGCGATCTCTAACGGGATTCATTTATTTAAAAGGGTTTTTGTAAATTACGTCAAGAGGATTTTTCTGCCCTTTGAATGGATTGATTTCCGGCAGCTTACCCTTCAATGGATTTCGTGTTTTTTCAAAAATTGTGCCACCCAGCGTAGGGGCTTTTTGTGAGGATGGTAACGGCAACGATTTTTTATGGCTCCTAATAAAAACATAAAAATCTGCCAGCGCAACAGCTACGACTAACGCTATGATAATTATCCATATATTTTTTTTGATTCGTTCTACGCTGTTATATTGTAGCATATTTATTATATTATGATTTAACTTTAATTCAGTAGAGAATTTTATGCAATTGATTGCTGTGGATAACTTATGGTAATTTACGCGACGTTGTGGACAATGTTAAAACTATTATTCAGCAACAAACCAAGTATATTTATATCCCAGACTTAAGAGCAAAAACACAATGTCAAATTTAATTTATTGATTATCTTACCCTGTGACCCACAATTGTTTTGTAAATAAAAAGTTTTAAAATTTGCCTATTTTGCTATTTGCATATTTTAAAACTTCCTCAAGATCCTTGTTTTGAGCATCAGCTTGCCAAAAATTTATAAATGTAGGCCTGTAAGATAATCCTATTCTTACAGACTGCATTAAAACGTCAAAGGGAGGACAAGGCGAAACATTGTTGTTCTGCCTGCAATTATCAATTTTTCCGTTTGATGCTGCTGCCGCCATTTCTAATCCTATCTGCGGGCTGTGAAGACTTAACAATTTGTAAATATACCAATATTGGTTTTCATTAGCGTTTTTAATTGCAAGGTCATCGGCAAAGGGAGTTTTCAAACTTAAGCCACTAGATTGTATATAAAATCTTTTGGGGTATTTAAGATAACCGTAATCCGAAACCATTTTTGCAAGATTCATAGCTGTACCGTCTAGTTTTTGATTAGTCGCACCAATGGAAAGTATAGCAGCTTGCTTTGGAAAAGCTTCTGCCCAAGCATCCATTGTTTGTTTTCCAGCATTAAACATTTTTTCTGTAGTATAGCCTGCATCAAGCCATTCTTTAATATAATCTACAGAAACTCCGCAGTCTTTTATATCTCCGACATTGTGGGGCACTTCCCAATCTCCAGTATATGCGCTGGCAAAAGAAACCATTACCGAAACAATATTTGGATTTTTTGAATACTTTTGCCCCAAGGCTTTAATGAAATCTTCCTTTTTTTGCATATAAATCGCGTCCCAAAAAACCGGCATGGAATATTCTTTGCAAAAACTTGAACGGTAGTGGTTAGTGTCAATAAATTTAACTATTTTTACGCTAGGCAAATTTTTCACCCAATCTGGAACGGCAATTCCGCTGGTAGAAATAATCAATTTTACTTTTTTGCCATTAGAAACTGACAGATTAATTATGTCATCAAGGGATGAAAAATTATAAACTCCTTCTGAAGTTTCAATATCTTTCCACATAAAATCTGCCTGCATGCCGACAACTTCAGGATTTAAATAGACTGTAAAATTAGGGTCCTTTGGCTTTGCTCCTCTGCCAAAATAGGCATAAGAGCCTTTAATAATTAAGTTTTTATTATTTAAAATATCATTAGCAGGACTGTTTTTTGTTTCTGAAGTATTTAATGTGCTATTTTGCTGTTTTTCAATCACTTTTGAAGTTGAATTTTGCTTTGGATTTTCACTATAATATTTACCATAACTAAAAACACTGCTGAAAGATATTCCAGATATCACAACAATTATTATTATAAACACTGGCAGAATTAATATTCTATTTTTATTTTCCATAAATTATAATCACAAATAGTCAGAAATGTAGCTTTTATATGCGCAAAACAAAAGTGCGCGGGGTCGCAGCAAGCTTATATTTAATTCTCCCTCGCTTACGGTTTTTGCAAGCCATGCGACAATAGCAATTATTACTAAAAACACAAGGAGCACTTGCTTTTAAAAATTAAGAAATTCCTGGGTAATCGGCAAAAACCAGAGGGGAATTAAAAATACTAAATATAGCATTATTATTTAATTTTTTTACTTTATTCTAACTTTTAAAATAATAATTTACAAGAATTAAAATTTCTTATGTTGTCTATGACTCCTTTGGTCGCTTCAGACATGGTTTTTCCCTCCAGACAAAGAGTTCAGAAAAAATGGCTAATTAAGTCTTACTAAAACTTTTATATTATGTCAAACAACAAAAACCCAAGGAATAAACCTCGAGTGACTGCGCCCCTTATTAGATGTGTTTAGAACAGTTAACTGGGATTTAATGAAGGTGGAGATGAATGGATTGAGCTTTATTTAGAGATAAAAAAGTTCTTAATATATTTGAACTATGCTTGGCGTAATATTAGAACTTGGTTCATTAATGAGTTGCCTAATGTAGAATTGATAAATTTACAAACTAAAAAACCCTTAATTGAAGGGCTTTTTAGTTATAGTCATGGCCATAATTTATGGCGTCCCTATAACTGATGCCACATTATCAAATTCATTCGTTTCGTTATAGATATTTTTCGGGTCAACGGTTACGATTGCAGAATAAGAGGTTGCTGGTGCGTAGGTTATTCCCCAATTATCGTAGGTATAAGTTTTAGGAATACATTTTCCAGGAGCATAGACTTCGGACACATCAAAAGTTTTGGCAGTTCCATTCACGGTTATTTGCACGGGGAAACTTGTCAAAACTTGCGTCCCAAGATTACAGAATGTTGCCTGTAATCCATTGGTTTTCAAAAGTATGCTTCTCACTGACAAGTGAATACCTGGTAATGCAGGAACTGTAATGGTAGTTCCGACACTTGAAGGGAATTGGAGTTGACCGCTCTTGTACACACTAAAAGGATCTATAATTGCAACAGCTGTAAATGTTGATCCGGGATCATAGCTAAGCCCCCAAGTTGCATATCCCCATGTATCAGTGGTGCATGCCCCTGCCTTTTGAGCTCCTATTTCTTCAAAGTCACGATTGATACCATTAAGACGGATTCTGAAAGGAGCTGTGGTAAGATCGTTTTTCCCTTTGTTGCAGAATATTGCAGTTACTCCATTGTTATCTAAAATCAAATTTGTTACGGAAAGATTCGCTGAAACATTACTTTGCATCATAGTATTTGTTCTGCAACCATAAAGTGCTTGCAACTTTAATCTGGTAAGAACACCTACATTTCCTGTCCCCTTTTTATATCCAAACGGAGCCAATACATCGTCCTTGTATTTTTCTTGGAATGCTTTTACCGCCATTTTTGTACTTTGCCCAAAAGTTCCTGTTTCTGTTGCATCAACCGTAAGCCCTTCATTTGCCAAGGCAAGCTGCAAATTTAATACTTGTAACTTAACTGAAGGATTGCTCAAAGAACCCATCCTTAAATTGGTTGTTAAATTAATACAACCAGTTTGAGATAGAGTACTCATAGCCGTAGTATCGGCTAATGTGGCAACGGGTAATCCTAATAAAATAGCTGAAGTAAATAAAGCGATTAATTTTTTATTCATTTATTTTTTTAGTTATTTAGTTAATATAAATTTCTGTGTCGACCCTTTTATATATTTGTTTTTTTATTATACAACATCGTAATATTTATGTCGCTGTGGATAAGTTATTTTAGATATTTATTAACAAAAAATCGCCCAAAAGGCGACTTTTTACCTATTAACCACGATAGGATTTGAACGATATTTAGCTTTAAAACTAACATTTCAGAAAGAATTTAAAGCTAAAAATTTTTGATTTCTCGGTTGCGCCCACTATTAGATGCGTTCAGAACCGTTAATTGGGAATTAATGAGGGTAGAGATGAATAGTTTGAATTTTATTTAAGTACAATATGAGAACTTGGTTTATGAATGAGTTTCCGAATGTAGAAACCGTAAATTTAATTCAATAAAGTAACTTATCTTTACACCCTTTTTCGATACACAAATCCCAATGCGATACCAATAAGCGTAAGCTGTATTAGTTCAAATGCGCTTTCAATTGCCATAAACATCGGCATTGAAGAGAGCGGTTGAGTTGCCGCAAATTTTAATACCCAGAAAATAATATTAAGAATTGCGATGGTAATCCCAAAACGAACGCCGCCCATAACAGGATTATTATTTTCTTCAGATATAAGTTTTGGATAAAGATACGAAAGAATCAATGATAGGGCGATAGTGGAAATAAATCCAAGGGGAACAATTGGCTCAATTCTGCCAATAACTCCCAGTTGCTCGTATAAATTTTTAAAAAGGAGTAAATGCCAAACAAATGCGGTTGCAAAACCGATTACTGTACTGGCAACAACACCAAGAATATATTTTTTCATATATTTTATTTTTTATCCCACTCTCCTTTAAACCACACTAACCACTTATTCTTGTCTTCTTCGCTGGATTTAGCCATTTGCTCTCGCATTGCTTTATGAGCCTCATCTGTTGAGCTCATAATATGCTGGCCGCCCATATCGGCAACCTCTTGTGCGGTTGCGCCTTCAAACACTTCGTCGCACGGACCGCTCATTTCTTTGCATGTAAATTTTTTCATGTTTATTTTTTTAATAAGTTAATTATTAGTTAATATATATCGACCTTCCGAAAACTAAACCTCGGCTTTCTTATCCCACTCCCCTTGAAACCATGCAAACCACTTTGTCTTCTCTTCCTCGGTATGACTGGTCGCCATCATATCGCGCATTGGCTTATGCAGGTCGTCGGTCGTGCCGGCAATGTGTTTACCGCATTGGCTGGCGACTTCCATGCTCGTTTCTCCTTCAAACACCTTATCGCATCCACCCTCGCCGTTCATTATTTCTTTACATGTGAATTTTTTCATAATTTTAATTATTTTTTAATTATATTTATTCTAAAGATAGCACATATATTATGCTTTTGTCTATCAGCTTTTTCAATTGGTGTTTATTGTCCAATATTCGTTTTGAAAGTACTGCGTATTCCTTTTTAACATATCCTTTAGGAAAATACTTTAGTTTTCCAACATTTTTGTCTTTAAAAAGTTCTTCAAGAATTTCTTTTGGAAGCTTAAGGGCGACCCCAAACTTTCCGCAAGAAATAAATATCTTGCCATTAATATATCCCGCCATAGCTCCAAAACAATTCTTGAACTCCAGCTGGTGTGTGATGGTAAGTCTAGGGCGAACTTGTTTTAATAACTTTGTTATTTTATTAAGATACTTGTTCTCCATAAATTATTTGAGTAAATTATCAATAGAAACACTGAGGGTTTTCACAATTTTTGTTATTATAACAAAAAATCGCCCAAAAGGCGACTTTTTACCTATTAACCACAATAGGATTTGAACGATATTTAGCTTTAAAACTAACATTTCAGAAAGAATTTAAAGCTAAAAAGTTTTGATTCTCGATTGCGCGGGGTCGTGGACGACGTTAGAACCAGAATTCAGAGGAATCAGGGATATATGTATGTGCCGGATTTGAGACCAAAGATTGAAGTTTAATTTTACCCCCCCGTGACTCACTATTGTTTTGAAATAAAAAAGCCCCAGAAGTCCGAAGGACGGCTGGGGTTTGTGTGATTTTTTCAAGGAGCTTACTTGAGCCTTTCCCTGGCTTTCACGATACGTTCTTTATAAAAGGCGCAGTCCACGGTATTGTACAGCGTAGCGGAAACTTCTGGGAGCTCTTTCTTGATTCGCTCCAGTAAGGAGACGAGCCACGCCTCAGGATCCTCCTGAACCATCTTTTTGCTCCTGCCGCTCGTATCTCCGAACGCCCTCCTTTCCATCGTATCGCGGATCGCCGCAATATCCAACGCAAGATCTTCAATCACCTTCGCAAGCATGGTATTCCCCTTTCAGGAAACGGGTTTCAACTCGACTCTCTTGATGGCATTGATGAACAAGTCGTAAAAGCTGGTGATCCAGATTTCGTACTCGATGAGCCCTTCCTTCACCACTCCTATCCAAAATTTGCGGACAAGGTAACCGAACACGAAAAGGACGTTGTCATCAAACCACCTGCCAACGTGCTTGGCGATTTTCTTGAAGTATCGCTTCACAAAGGCCAACTTGTGATCCAGCCACGGTTCATGTTGTGCAATGAAGCGGTCTTCCTCTTCTTTGTCCCATGCCTTGTGATTGGCCAACCGGACTCTTTCGGTGAGCCATGCGAGAATCGCTCGCAGAACATCAAAGCATCCTGTGCTAGTCGCCTTCTTTTCGAATGGGCTCTCGTACCGAAACATGACACGTATTACCTGGGTGGCTTCTTCAAAGGGTCTGCCGTAATCTTTTGACCTCTTCTGTTCATTAAACCAGACGCCATCGACAGCATAGATTGACCAGCCCTTGAAGCGTGACTTGTACATTTCGATCCGTTCACAGGCTTCCTGCTCTGTGACAGGATTCTGCCGAATCTCTGTTTCCGTGTAGCGTTTGGGGTTGAAGAGATCAGGAAGGGATTTGAATTCAGGTAGTAGGTGAGTTACGTGTCTTCGGAGGTATTCCTTTACTTCCTCTTCTTCATAGCCGTACCGCAGAGCATTGAAGATAGTCCCGTAGTAGGCTGATCTCTTTGGGAAGTAAATCTCAAAGAAAGAGCCTTGGTCGCTCGGGCGGAAGGGATACGTGATCACTGGTGGTGACATAATCGTTCTCCTATTAGAAATTTCAGTGCGAGGTAATTGTCAAATACCCGCCTGCTTTATATCAATTTTATAGTGCAAAGTCAAGCAAGAACCCTCTAGCAATCTTCCAACCAAAAACCACCTTACGGTGGCTAAAAACAAGCGATGGGATTTGAACTAAATTTAAGCTCAAATATGAGTTTTTAGAACGGTGCGCAACGTAGTGAACAACGTTAGAACTATAATACAGGAAGAAAAAGAGTATATCTACATCCCAGATTTAAGGCCGAAAGTAGAAACTTAATATACCCCACTCCTCAATTCACTATTGTTTTATACTTTATTCTTCTAATTTTCTTCTATAAGTTAGCAAAAATAATACAAAAATTAAAACAATCGGAGTTCCCAGCGCTACGGGAAGCACATTTGCAGGGTTCAGGTTTATTTTAGGATTAACCCTAAATTGAGTAATACTGCTAACCTGCGGAGTTTCATTGCCAGCGACTTCGGCAACAATAATTAAAGAATAAGTGCCAGCTTTCACAAAATGAATTTTCCAGTTAAGAGGCAATGCCTGTCCAGCTTCAATAGCTCCAATATATTGTCCCTTTTCAGCACTCCAATCTTCTAAATCAACGGGGAGTTTGGTGTCATTATCAGCCATTGATAGGTAGGTTGTAATGTTGCTTATCGCATTAGAACCAGTATTTTTTATCGTCCCCTCTACTGCCACATAGTCCCCAGCAGTGCCACTCAAAGTTTTAGAAGATGTAATTTCTATTAAAAGAGGTGAAGGGACACTAACTGCACTTGCGTTAGTAGAAAAAAAGCACAAAACACAAGCAATCAATATAATAAAAGGTTGTTTTTTGTTAATCATTTTTTATTATTCCTTGCTTTTTAAACTTTTTTACGGATAAAACTAAAACTCCCAACATCAGCAAAGAAAAAATACACAAAGGCAAAAGGAATTTCCAGTTTTGCAGTAAAGAAAGCTGGTAATCCACTAACACATTATCAAGCGAAGAAAAGATGTTATCTACTGGATTTATGTTGCTGAATAATTGGGCGAATGAATTATTTTTAAGCGTTGAAGAAAAAAATGCTGGCGTGGCTAAAACGATAAGAGCAATAAGGGCTGTGGTAAGCGTATTTTTAGTTGAGCGATAAAGAAGCGAAATCGCAAAAATCAAGAAGATAATACCAGCAATGCCGAGCGTTCCAAGCAGTGCGATGTAGCCAATAAATACTAATGTCAGATGCGAGCCCAACGATGAAACAATAATGTAGGGTAAAGAAACGACAAAGATAAGCCCCCACAAAGTTAAGGCAGACAAAAACTTTCCAATGATAAAATCTTTCACTAAAATCGGTGCGAGGAATAAACTTTCGGCGGTTTCTTTTTCAAATTCTGTGGTGATAATTGAGGAAGCGTCTATCGCCACAATAAGCAGTGCAACTCCGATAATGATTTTCCCCAGCAATAGCATCAATTCTGTCTGGTCAAGCAAACTTAATTCTTTATTAGTTAAAAGAAGATAACAGGTAAAACTGAAAAGAAGCGAAACTATTACAAGCCACAGCATACTTTTCCAAGTATAAAGCTCGCCTTGCATTTCTTTTTTCCAAATTTGGCTTATCATATTATTTGTTATTGGTGAGATGTAAAAATATATCAGTCAAACTTTTCCCCTGTAAATTCGTTATATTTCTTAATTCTTCAATCGTTCCTTCCGCTATTAACTTACCCTTATTGATTATGCCCAACCTTGAACATAAACCCGCCACTTCGTCCAAAAGGTGGGATGAAAGAAAAATGGTAGTTCCTTCGCTGTTTAATTTTTTAAGTAATTGCTGAATATCTAACTGCCCCTGCGGGTCAAGCCCCAATGTTGGTTCATCAAGAAAAAGAACCTTTGGGCTATTGATAAGAGCTCTTGCCAGCCCTAATCTTTGCCTCATACCACGAGAATAAGTTGCTATTCGTGAATTTTTCCTATCGGTAAGTCCGACTTGTGAAAGCAGGTTTTTAATCTTGGTTTCTAAATCATTTTTACCCAACCCATAAATACGACCGAAAAACGAAAGATACTCCACTGCCGTCATCCAGTCATAAAACCCTCTGCTTTCGGGCACAACGCCTATTATTTGAGAAATTTCTTTTTGGTTTTTAGGTGAAAGTTGGTTAATAAATGTCTTACCAGAATCTGGGTTTAAAATACCCGTAAGCATCCTTATCGTTGTTGTTTTACCTGCCCCATTTGCTCCAAGAAATCCAAAAAACTCACCTTCTTTCACCCGAAGATTGAGTTTATCAACAGCAACATTTTTTCCGTAAGATTTTGTTAGGTTTTCAGCAACAATAATATCTGCCATAGTTTTAACGATTTTTATTTTTAGGCGTAGTCCAAAAAAGGTTTATAAGCAAACTTGAAATACCGACAATAATAAGAAAACCGCTAACGAAAAAGTTAGTGGCTATTTGGCTATCGGGAACATCATAAAAGAATTTAAGGTATAAACCTGCTCCGATAACTGCGATTGAGATAAAAAGAAAAATCTGTTTCATATTATTTTTCCCACTGAAAGCTATTTATAATTGATGAAAAAAGCGACTGTAAATCTGCAAAGTTTTCCTGCTGTGAAGAAAGGGTTATAACTCCTGCGTGGTCTTGCCCCGTGATGTAGGTCTTTATAGTTTTATAGGTCTTACTATTTTCCGTGCTTTGGTATGTTAATTGATAGGCATCGTTATTATTTACTGATACTTTTTGATAATCCAAACGGGAATAATTATTCAAAGTTTTTTTCAAATTTGGCTCATCTTGGCTTAATACAAATAATTCCAAAGTAGTGTTGTCGGAAACATCTTGCAATTCCAAAGATGCACTACCTTTATCAAAAACAAGCTGGTAGCTTCCCACACTGCTTCCCGATTTTAATTGCCACGATTTTGGAAATTTAATGGTGTAAAAATTTTCAGTAAGGTCTTTGTTGTGATAAACATTAAAATCAAGGTTTTGTCCGCCAATAACGGATTGTTGCGATGTTGGTTTTAGGGAGTTAGGATTTATTTTTGCAGTTCTTAAACCAGATAGAAAGCCAAATGAATATAACCAAAGAACAATGATTGCAATAATTGTCAGAATAAATATAATGATAACTTTTTTATTCATAAAGAAATTTAAGTGGAAATTTCAGCACTAATAGCATCTTTTTTGGTGATGGTAAGATAAATAATCGTTATTAAAATTGCACCTAAAAATATGGCACTGGTAATGGTTGTGCCAAAACCTAATCCGCCATCAGTTTTAGCTTGCGATAAAAGGTCTCCGATTGATGCTCCAAGTGGACGGGTTAAGATGTAAGCCAGCCAGAAAGCTAAAACTGCATTTGGAGATTGCATTTTATGTTCTGCGTGCAAAATGGCTTTTACGACATAATGAGCGATAGTTATAAGTCCAATTACTCCTGCAAACAAAAGTGCTGAATTAAAATAGCCAACATCAAAACGCTCTGCTATAAGGTCTCCTGATGCAGTTCCCAGAGCAAAAGTAAAAAGTATTGCGAGCCAATAAAACACCTCTCGCTTCGTGGTGTAGATTGAATGAATAGATAAAGTTTTTTCGCTTATATACCACGCTATGAAAGTGGCTATCAATGCAATGCCAAAAATGATGGTAGTGGTTATTAAAGATATGCCAAAGTTATCGGTGAGGTTGTCGGTAATCAATGTGCCGACTACGCTTAATAGCACAACGGCAAGCCAATAAATTGATGGAATGTATTTTTTAAACTTGAATTGAAAAAACAGCACCACCAATAAAAAAGCACCCATAATGTAGGTGGTATTCGTTAAACCAAGATTAAAATTAGTATTTAAGAAATCTGCGGCAGTTTCGCCAATGGTAGTGCATAACACCTTAATAATCCAAAAATATATCGTAATCTCTGGAACTTTCCTTAACATTTTACTACCTATCGCAGAAACATTCTTATTCATATATTTTTTAATTGTAATTATAATTTTGTATAACTTACTATACCAAAAAATTATTCAAAAAACGATGCCCCACACCCATTTTAGACAAACAAAAACCCCTTTTTCAGGAGTTTTCATATGTAAATCTTAAAGACCAGTTGCTAAATCTAATCTGGTTGCCAAAGAAGTCTTTATCGCTTCTTGTAAATCAAATGCCATTCCTCTTACTTGTTTCATATCAACATTAACCAAAGACTCATCTTCTTTTTGATTTTTCTCAAGTTTATCTAAAGCCTTTTCCATTTTCTTTGAACCTGAACCAGTGTGGTGTTTTATAAAATTAGACTTAAAATACTCAACAAATACACCCTCTACTTTATTATTATCTGTTATATAAAAAGCAACCTTATCATCAAAATACTTAATGCGAGCATCTTCGGATAGGGTTGGCTTTGTAATTGAAAGAGCGTCGCTTTCTGTATCGTAGCGAGAAACCCATCCATTTTTCTTTATGAAATCATTGAAATCTGTTGCCAAATCCAATAATTGCTTTTTTTCTTGTTCTACTTGTGGCATTATTTTAATCTTTTTATATCAGGTTGATATATTTCTTCTTTGATTTTATTGGTCTCAAAAGCGGATACTACATTACAAGGCGTGCTACTGCACCAGATAACAACTTTTACATAAGAGACTTTTGAGTATTTTTTATAACAACATATTCTATTGCTCTTATCACTGTAATCTTCCCAAACTTCTTCGGGATTCTTGATAGTATCTTCTAAATTTTTGAGAAATGTTCCACTTTTCAGTTCGGGATGTTGTTTAGACTTTTCTTGCCATTTTTTCTCGGTGAGTATAACCCTGTGGCCACGATAATCAACAACATCAATTATGAGCTTATCCATTAAATTGTAGTAGTGTTATCCTATTATAGCACATAAAAACCCTCGTCAACTATAGTAGCTTATTAACATATTTTGGATAAAAATTCAATTAAAAGAACCCTCTCTAATATATACGACGATTGTAGGGACAAGGTTCTTACTTTTTATTTTTCTTGTCTTGTTGCCACTTTTCAAAAATAACTTCAGCAAGACCATAAAGTCCATCTCTAACTTCCTCAACTTCTTTATCTGACAAGCTCTTGTCATCAAGACATTTTTTCATTTCTTCAATGCTCAACATTATTTTTTGAAGGCGGTTTTTTAATTGAACCGTTTTTAATTGTATAAACCTTCGCTAATAAGTCTAATATGTATTTTCTTGAGAGTATCTAAAAATCCCACAATGTTTTTTAACCCCTCTTCACTGAACTCTATGTTCTTTATTCTGCTTCTCTTTTTCTTCATATTCTTTGAGCCAGCTTTTTGGGACTGGCCTATAAATAGCATCAAACATTGTAAGTAAATTTATGCCAAGCTCTACGGCTTTTTCATCAGAAATCTCTTGGCCATATTCTTCTTTCCAAATTTTCTTAAATTCTTGTAATGCTTCGTTAGAAATCATTTTTCGGTCTTTTTAGTTGTTCGCTATTATCACCATAAACCGCACTGTAAAGAGCCACAAGATTATTGGCTCGGTAGCTCGCCTCTTCGTCTGAAAGTTCCACGCCATAGTGTTTGGCGTATATTTTTTTGAACTCTTTTAAGGCTTCTTCGGGTAACATTTTTTTAATGTTTCTGTAAATAAAATATCAAACACTTTATCCATCACAGCTTGCTGTTCTTCTGGCGTTCCTACAGCTTTGTAGATTATCCTAATTTTTTGCGGTTTCTTTTTCTTACTCTTCATCTTCCCAATTGAGAACCATCTCAACAAACTCAACCATATCAATGGTCTCGTCAGACGGTTCAATGATGACCTTTATTTTTTGACTTCTTTTTGGCATCGCTATAAACTTAACACTCTCCAATCTGAAAAATCATTTTCGTTATACTCGTATTTTTCGTTGTCGTTCAATTTCCAAGAACCATTTATATTTACCACAATACCGCCTCGTAATTTTTTACCTTTTTTGTTTTGCTCTTTAATGTATTTATACAATGCTTCGGCTCTTGGTTTGGCATCGCTGGTTTCGGCCGTCCTGCCAGACTTGGTATCAAAAATACCAACCTCGCCATCCTTAAATTGCACAATAAAATCTGGGTAAAAGGCCATATTATCGTTTCGCAAAACAGCAAAGTATTTTATTTCAGACTCACCATTTTTATACCACCATTGCACATTCTTGGAGTTATTTAGGGTATCTATAAACAAACGCTCTGGTTCGCTTGATTTGGCGGTATAAAACGGTTTTACAGCCGAAAGCGGCTGGTCTTCAGCCTTATATCTGCTGTTGTAATTGATAATGATAGGCACTTCCCAATTCGGCACTTCTTGCAGTTCCCTTTTCTCACTTATTTTCTCAACGACTTCCTGTTTGTATTTTTCCTTTGCCAAGTTGATAGCATCAATAAATGGATGGATATTTTCTTTACCTAAAACAATTTTTTGAGCCTTCGGGTCATATTTTTCAAACTTGAATTTCTGATTGAAAAATTGATACAGGGCAGTTTTCATTCGGTCGCTGGAATCGGCAGGGGCGTAAGGCGTGCAGTTTTGAACAATGAATTTATCAAACCTATCCTGTAATTCTTTTTCATTAAGCGTAATTTTTATTTCTCCTTTGCGTTCTATCTGGCCAGCCTTATCAACATCAACAATTTTACCATCCGCAATAATGGGATTTACGATTTTTGAAGGTTTTAAATTTATGACTTTGGCCAGGTTATTGTCGGATGCAATCTTTTGAAAAATCTTAACAAACTCTCCAGATAATCGGGTTCTTTCTCTTTGCCTTTTTAAGTAGATTGAATACAGTGAAATATCGTTATAAACTTTGCTATCTCTTTTGGCTTCGTAAATCGTGATGTAGTCCTTTGCGTATTCTTCTGTAATTACTACATTTTCAAGATTGGTAAAAATATAACCATCGTTAAGTGCTGACTCTTTTGAGTAGTATTTTAACTCTGGCATCCGCATAATACGGCCGATGGTTTGAATGGTAAAATCAAAACTTTTTGATTCCCTAAAAATAACCAAAATAGATGCTCTGGGACAATCCCAACCAAGAGCAATAGCTTGTTTGAAAATTAAAACTTCAACCTCATCATCATTTTTTTCTATGTCTTTTAAGTTTTCGGACTTTTCTTCCGACAACCAAATTTTTAATCTTCCATTTTTCTCTGTAACCCCCTTTTTCTCTAATATCCTAACAATCTCTTCTTTTTTACTCATCAAACCAGCTCTGTTATCTGGCAACTGAATAAGCATTAAGGGGTTTATTTTTGCCTTTTCGGTGGCATACATTTTAACCAACTCTTTTCGTTTTTTAAGAGCTTCTTCAATAACTAATTCATCAGCACTTTGTTTGCCAATTTTCATACCCAAAAACTCTGGATTTACGGATACGGCAGATTTAATCATTTCTTCTTCTTTGACATCGGACAGACGGACTTTTTCAATCTCATCAACCTTATCGGTTAGGTGCGGCGTAGCTGAAACTTCCAGTGTGATTTTTGGGCTGATAATTTCAATAAGTTCTTTTGACTTTTCAGAGCTGGCCGTGTGATGGCTTTCGTCAATAATTAAAATGATAATTCGGCCATCATCTTTGGTGTTTTTAATGACGCTGTTTAGGTTATTATCCTGCTCATTTTCTCGGATAAAAATGTTGAGGTCTTTTTTATTGATACTACTCCAGTTGATAAACAGAATTTCATTCTCCCCTATTTTTCGGTCTTCCAAATCTTCAAAATATGAGCATTTTAATAGTCTCTCGTCCTCATAGTATTTTTCCAGCTTTTCTTTGCTCTGTTCGTGCAACATCCTTACCGTAACCCAAACAAACGAAAACTTTTTATCATCTTTTCGTTTTGAAACAAGCTCTTTTAATAATTCAGAAACCATCAGTGTTTTACCAGAGCCAGTGGGAGATTGAAAAATCACTACTTCATTTTCAGAAGAGCGTAAGGATTTTTCTATCTTACTATGCAATCCTTCTATAGCTTGTTGCTGATAATCTTTTAGTTCAATCATTTGAATATGCGTTTATAGACATTTAATATAACTGCAGGAATCGTCTTTAATTCAACCAAGTTTTTAATGTCTTCAAATTCTTCTTCTCTAACACTTTCATCTAATGAAAAAACATAGACAATAAATTTCTTGCCTATTCTCTCGGCCTCTTTTTTGAAAGGGGCTATGCCAGCATCATCGTAAATAATACCTAAATGTTTGCTTTGATTATTGGTAAAAATACTGTAAGTTTTAGTTCTTTTTACCTCGTCAAAACAATCTTCTTTTAGGCATAACATTTCTGTTGATTTATCAACAAGTTTTTTCTTGTTTGAATCGGTCTGTTCTGCATCTACAAAATCGGTTTTAAAGTATTTAAGATTACCACCAAGACCAGTAATTAAGTTATTATTTTTAAGGTTCTTGTATCCTTTAATAACGTTACTAATTCGTGGATAGCAAACATCTTCACATATTTTATTTTCATTATTGGTACACAAAATATATCTTCTATTACCCTTGTCCTCTTGATTCAATAACATCACTGCGTGGCCTGTTGTTCCCGAACCCGCAAAGAAATCTAAAATAAGAGCATTCTTATTTTCATTTGAAGCGGCTCTGATGCAGTCCATAACTGCATAAATTGATTTTGGATATGAGAATGAACCAGATTTAATAATTTGATTTAGTAATTGAGTACCGTGATTATTTGCCGAATACTTGCTGTCTGTCCAAACTGTTTTATAGTTAAATACATTTTTATTTCTAATAATGTCGTAAACCCCTCGGTTTTTAATATATTTAACCTCCAAATCTTTTTTTATAGAATCTACCGTTTGGCGGGCAAAACGCCACTTTCGTTCAATCCCTTGTGGGTCAACAGGATATATTTCAATGACCCCGTTCTGCTTTTTTACGTTAATGTTCTTAGGATGAAAATCTTTTTCGCAAACATCGCCAAAGCCTATTATCTTATTATTTTTTACATAAATTGGGTAAAAACAATTAGCGGCGGCATTGCGAAGAGATTCTTCCCCTGTTACATCTCTAAAGTTTCTAACATCTACATCAGTTTCTCTTTTTTGTAGTCCTATGTATCTGCCCCCCAAAGGATAAACAAAAAAAGCATATTCGTGAGAATATGAAAAATTATCGCCTTGAACGCCTGCTGGATTATGAACAATGGTTATGCAACTGATTTGATGAGAGGGAAATAGCTCTTCCAATAAAAGACCAAGCCTATTAAATTCATTCTCATCTATCGTGCAAATAAGTACGCCCTTTTTAGCTAAAAGATTTTTTGCTAACTTCAATCTGTGGCTCATAAATGAAAGCCATTTGCTATGCCTATAGGCATCGTTACTGTCCACATAGTTATTGTTATATTTCCAATCTTTAGCACCAGTATTATAGGGAGGGTCAATATAGATTACGTCAAACTTGTTTTGATGCGTATAATTCAAAACGGAGAGGGCGTGATAGTTGTCTCCCTCAATCAAAATATCTGTAGGACTATTTTTATCTGTTGTTACTTCTTTTTTTTGTTCCTCTAATAAAACTGGTAATTCTTCTTTGCACTGCAAAACAACACCCTCGTCTTTGTTTTCCCAAAGAAGACCGTATTTTTTTCTTGATTTAAGTTTTTTTATTTCTAATTTAAGAGATTCAACTTCTCTTAAAAGATTTTTTTCTTCTGGCATACCTGAACCGTTTTTTATGCCTTACTCGCTGGGAACATAAAACTCCCAGCCAGCGATGGCTTGCGCCACCCATATCCTTTCGGATATGACGGTTCAGGTGCTCTGACTGAGAGTTTGATATACCTGAACCGTGTTTTTATGCCATACCTTATGACTTCCATAAGGGTTAGGCGTCATTATTAAATTGTATTTTTATACTATCCTAAAAAGGATAAAAAATAAAGGCGTAACCTATGAATTAAATCATAGAAAAATCCTATGTTTAAACATTGAAAAAATCTCAAAAATGTGTTAGAAAAAGGGCAAGATTACAATAAGAATTATTATTTCAATGACAACAGAATCGCTAAAGGAAAAATACAAACATCATTCCCCAGAATCTATAAAAAAGTTTCTTTGCGTCCTTGAAAACTTAAAAATGCAGTGGGATTTAACCCCTAAAGAAGACTCAATGCAACAGATTAGTCATATGGTTTACCGCCAAGAAGGAGGAACAGCTAAAATAGGCCATCAAAAACTTTTTAAGTGGATGGAAACCTGTGCAGTGAGCGACTTTTACGAGTTAGAAGACATCTTAAATGGCCTTAGACAAGATGGGCTTATTATTGAGTTTTCTACACACTCTGAATACGAATGAGTATCACCTACATCACATTTTCAAAGGATTTTGGGGAACAATACGCCGAATATCGGGAAATGCTTTTGAGTATAATGGAAAGCAAGAAATCTGCATTTGAAATTTTTGATAATTTTTCATCAGATAATTTAATAAGGGCAAAAAAAGTTTTGAAAATTGTTTTGGATGTATTGGAGTTGCAAAGCAAAAAAAGTATGTTCGGCGATAAAATTCCTTTCAAAACTTTTGAAAGAGAAAATGTTACTAAAGACGAAGCCGAGAGCATCCTCTCACGCACGGGTTATGTAAAAATTAAAAACGATGATTTACACAAAACAACGGAATCAAAAACACTTAGCAGTAATGTAATGATTCCCTCTGTGGGTTTATCATTGGGCGAATCCCTAACAAGTTGGCAAAAAAATTTAAGGAAGGATTTAGAAAATTACCTTTTCTTGGAGATTAAAAATCTTGATGGATTAAAAAAGCTCAAAGAACATATAGATAAAAAAATAAACCCAAATCCTGACCCAAGTGATTTAACTCAAAAATCCGTTGAAGAACTAAAACAAATCATAAGAGGCAGTGCTGATAACGCACACATACCATCATCCATTCACCATAGGGCGAAACAAGAGCTGGAATTTAGGAATATGGAGCGAAATAATAACACAGAAAAACCACCAGAACTTTTGACTACCCCTGTCCAAATCACACAAATAGAAAAAGCAATAAAAGAATCGGAAACGAAAATTCCGCAATTCCCTATTCCTAAAAATACACGATGGGAAGAAATTACCATAAAATTCAAGAATGAGTTTGACGTTGATGTAGGCGCAAAAGGAAAAACTTACTCTTCTGACTATGAAAAAATGGGCTTCGCTGATAAGAGGATTAAAAAATCCAAAGAAAAAGCCAAAACTCATAATGATTGGACTTTTTTGATTTTACTGTCAACCCAGGAGGGTATTTTCCCACTGGATAGTTTGCAGACAAAAGAAAGAAAGCAAAAAATAAAGCAAAAGCAGTCTCTATCCAAAAAATTAGTAGAAGCGTTCCCTCAAATTAAAGATGCTGACCCAGACCCGTTTTATGGATACAATGACATAGAAAAAAATTACAAAATCAAAATCAAACTAATACCTATACCAACTTTTAGGAATGACTATCGGGATAAGGATATAAACTACGATTCGGACGATAAATTGGGCATAAAAGATTCTTATGACGAATTGACGGACAACCGATGAGCGAAATTTCGTCTATATTTTTCGCCGATTAACGAAAAATACCAATAACAAAGTGCCTCTTATTTGAAAAAAATAGGGGTGTTTTTTTGTTTCCAAAGAATTTTCATCCATAAAGGGTAGAAGCCATAAAAATATAAATTTCTATGTCAAAAGTAAAACAAGTAAACTTCCTAAAAAGTTCGGACATATCATTGCTATCCGCTCTCTGTGTCCACGGATACAGCATCCAAAAAATAGAACGCCAGGATTCTGGCAAGGCCGTATTTTGGATGGAAAGGGATGAAAAAATAGACGATTTAATTCAAAAGTTTTTTAATCATAAACTTGAAGTTGACGCTTTAGGTTTTTTTAATGCTCTAAAAGAGCTGAAAACGAGGATATACAATGTTGACCGATGAACAAATTTCAACCTTCCAAACGATTTATAAAGCCCGCTTTGGAAAAGAAATCAGCCGAGAAGAGGCATACCGACAAGGCGTGGCATTGCTTCGCCTGGTTGAACTTACTTATAAACCGATGACTGAAAAGGAATATCAACAGTTAGAACAACGAAGAAAAGAAACTGGCAATGCTATACCATAATTAAAATTAAATTTTAAAACTTATGAAATCACTTGAGCGAAGATTTAATAATATATCGCAACTAAACCCTTATTGGAGTTCACACACCTGCTTTGCCGAAGCAGTGAAAAATCAAAACTTCAGTAGAAGAATAATTAGTTATTACTTTAACAAACTGGTGGGAAAAGACGACTACGACAAGGCAGACAAAAAGGCAGTTCTTGGATACCTCATTTCTCTTTCCTCAAATTCTAAAAATCGTGATGAGGAAGGTATGTTTTAGGGGGTAATACATACTTTAAAGCCTACATCTGGCCATAGACGTAGAAAGATGTGTTTTACTATACCCCGCCTCTATAACCACCAAATTACTATGGAAACCTACATTAAGAAAATTCATATTTCAGACCAAGAGCTTTTTGAAATTTTTCCCGAAGCGAAAGAAGTAATTCCAGAAAAATTAAAAGAGTGGGAACAAAAAAAAGACGAGATTACGGACATCATAAAAAAGAAGCTAAAAATTATACAAGATAAGTCCGCCAAGAATAATCAATGGTTTTGGAGAGAGTGGCTAAAAATCAATGAAGTAGAAGAGCTGGCAAACGTTGATTCTCATATCGCAAGATTGAAAAGACAGCTTGCGCTCATAAATGGCCGAAAAGTATTCCAAAACACAATTACCGAAGAACAGATACAAACCGCCTTAAATGTGCCAATGCAAAATTTATTCAATCAAAAATTCAGAAAAAGCGGCGGAAACTTAATAAGCCTTTGTCCGTTTCATAACGAAAAAAGCCCATCATTTTATATCTATTTAAAAACTAATACCTGCTGGTGCTTTGGATGCCAACAGGGAGGCAATACTATTAAATCGGTAAGGTTGCTCTATGGCTACTCTTTCAGAGAAGCGATACATTATCTTATCGGCAAATGAAAATGAATACAGATGAAAATAAATTAGAGGACAAATTACAACAGATTGAAAAACAAGTGGGAGAAGAAGAAAAGTTTAATCCCGTTTCACTTTCGGACTTAATGAAAAAGGAGTTTAAAAATCCCGAATGGCTGGTAGAAAATTTAATCCCAGCCGAAGGCATTATAGCAATTTCTGGCGCGCCAGCCAGCTATAAAACTTGGTTCGTGTTGGATTTGGCAATTAAGGTAGCGAAGGGAGATATTCTGTTTGATAAGTTCGCCACCAGTCAAACGGGGGTTTTGATAGTTGATGAGGAAAGCGGAGAATGGACACTGCAAAGGAGATTTTTGAAACTACAAAAAAGCAATGATATGCCGATTTATATTACTCCCTTAAAAGAATTTAAACTGAATGATAAAAGTGCGGAAAAAATTATATCTATTGCCAAAGGACTTAATATAAAATTGGTTATTTTTGACTCGCTGGTTCGGGTTCACAGCGAAGATGAAAATGATGCGATGAAAATAGCAAAGGTATTTAATCTGTTTAAGCGAATAACGAAAGAGAACATTACCGTTATTTTCACCCACCACAACAGAAAAACAGGAATAATGCGTTCAGCAAATCCATCACAGGATATGCGTGGCTCATCTGATATTCTGGCCTCCGTTGATTGCCACTTGGCTATAGAAAGAAAACCAAAGGAAGATTTGATTATCGTCCATCAAACCAAATTACGACAGGGGGAAGAAATGAAACCGTTTAAGCTCAACATTATCAATGATGAAAATGAACTGAAACTGGAATTTGCGGGAGACCTTGATGAAATCCAGAATAAGAAATCAGATTTTAAAGATTTGATAACAGACCTTTTAGCAGAGCAGGATAAGCCGATGTACAAAAAGGAAATCCACGACACGCTAAAAGCAAACGGAGTTGAGGGCGGGTATTCTACTTTTAAAAAAGCAGTCCAAGAGATGGTAGAAGCAGGCACATTGTTTGAAGAAAAAGGCGAAAAAAATAAGATGTTCTGCGCTTTAAAGCCATTTGTAAAAGAAGAAACAAAACAATTAGACATAGGGTAAAATTATTGCTTTATATATGTAGAAGTATTTTACCCCACTGGTAGGTTATAGGTTAAAATTACGCTTACTATATAGGGAGGGAATTTTAACCCACTGGTTATTAAGAGCATAAAATCATAATAAAACATAATAATATGACAACAGAGAAACAATCAGAAGCTAACCGAGAAAATGGAAAGCTCGGCGGTGTAAAAACAGACGAAGGCAAAGCAATAAGCCGCTTCAATGCCATCAAACACGGCTTATTAAGCAAAGAAGTTTTGCTTGAGGGCGAGGACGAGCAAACGCTCGTTGAAATGGGTAAAAATATGCGTTCAGAGTTGGAGCCGAAAACAGAACTTGAACTGGTACTGGTAGATAGGGTAACTGCAAATGTTTGGCGATTAAAAAGAGTTATGCAAATGGAACGAGAAATGATGATTAAAAGCCAAGAAAATAACTATGGGGGTAAACCATATAATCTTGGGAACACTCTCACCCACCACGACATTGCCCATAACGATATTTACGGAAAGCTCATCCGATACGAAGCAAGTATTGAGCGTGGGATTTACAAAGCTCTGCACGAATTGCAACGATTGCAGGCAACTCGTACAGGAGAGAAGCCACCTCTACCGATTGCCATAGACGTCAATTCAGACAGAGAGCAATACAGTTAATTGGGTTCGTTTCGTAATAAGATACCATTGAAAACAGGTTAATCTCTAATGATTTCGGTGGTTTTTAGAAAAAATATGGCAAAATCAATCGCAGAAAGCACCAATAGACTAAGTGTTTTCTTCCTTAAAAAACATAAGTATCTACCACAGGGCAAATCAAGCAGTTATGGTGGAATTACTTGGACTCGCGGAGATTGGAAAAACAATATCAACTTTTGGGTTGCCACCGAAGATTACGAAAAAGAAACCACAGAAAATAGCTATGTGGAACTCATATATACCGTTACGATAAATTGGTCTGGTGAAAAGACGGATATGAGGTATAAAGTGCCTCTCGTTACCACGCCCTGTAAATACGGAGGAAGAAGGTATTGGTTTTTGTGCCAACTCTATAAAAATAAAGTGTATTGTGGAAGACGGGTTGGAGTAATCTACAGTGTTGATAAGTGGTTTGGATGCCGTAATTGTGCGGGTATCGCCTATCAAGCACAATTTGAAGGAGGAAGTTTTCGTATTGGTTCAGTTACCGAACCCGATGTTGAAAAAGCATACGAGCAAGTAACCACACCATACTATAACGGCAAACCAACAAGAAAGCATAGACGCTATTTGAGGTTACGAAAAAAAATGGATAATTCCTGGATGAGAGCGGCCGCAAAATGGGGAATGGAATTTTAACGTTGAAAAACGTTGATTTATTCGGAAAAATACCTAAAAATACCTATCCTGAAAATTAGTAAGAAAATGTATGAAAAGGTATGATTATAAATTATAGGATTTTATAGGAAAAATAGTAGAAATTAGTAGTATGGGGGTGGAGTCAAAAACTTAACAAAACTTAACATTATACCTACTCCCTTCACACACACGCTTGGTTTTTGACAGATAATTTGGTATAATTAGGGCGTTGAAGACAGTTCAGTTTTGAGGCAAGGGTATTTTATTTATAAGCATTTGTAGATAGAATACTGCAAGCGGCTGGAAACTGGGTTGTCTTCAACAAATAACCTTTGCCTTTCCAGTCGCTTTTAGTTTGGCATAATTAAATATGGACAAAAACAATCAAAAATTACGATATTTCCTGTACGCCCGAAAGTCTTCCGAGTCAGAAGACCGACAAATCCAATCCATTGATGACCAAATAAATAAGCTAAAAGAAATAGCTCGTGATTTGAATTTGGATATTAAAAAGACTTATACAGAGTCAAAATCGGCAAAGAAACCAAATAACCGCCCCCTCTTTGATGAAATGCTTCAAAGACTTGAAAATGGCGAAGCGGACGGTATTTTGTGTTGGCAAATAAATAGATTATCCCGAAACCCTATTGATAGTGGTAGATTGAGCTGGATGTTACAAGAAGGAAAAATAAAGTGCATTCAAACCATAGACAGGCAATACCTCCCCGATGATAATGTAATTCTCTTTAATGTTGAGACTGGTTCGGCTAATCAGTTTATTTTGGATTTAAGAAAAGCGGTTAAGCGAGGGGTTGATAGTAAATTAGTAAAAGGCTGGCGGCCTGGCTCTGCACCGCAGGGCTATGTAAATAGCAAGATTAAAGAGCGGGGTGAAAATGATATTGCAATAGACCCTGAACGATTTCCGTTGGTTAGGAAAATGTGGGATTTGATGCTTACAGGAAACTACACCCCACCAAAGATTTTAGAGATTGCCAGTAACGAATGGGGATACAGAATAAAAGCAAGCAAACGAAGAATATCAAGACCTATTTCCAGAACTGGAATATATGCTCTTTTTACAAACCCTTTTTATTATGGATACTTTGAGTTTGGCAGGCCAAAGCAACTCTACAAGGGCGTTCACCAACCAATGATAACGATGGAGGAATTTGACCGAGTACAAATACTGCTTGGCAGAAAAGGAAAGGCAAGACCAAAGAAACATCATTTTGCTTTTACTGGTTCTATTCGCTGTGAAGAATGCGGATGTCTTTATACAGCCATTGAAAAGGAAAAACTCATTAAAGAAGACGGCAAATTGAAAACATTTACCTACTACTACTGCACCAGAAAGAAAAAAGATATTAAATGCACCCAGAAAAAAGCACTGACCAAAGACAATTTAGAATTACAGATTGAGCAGGAAATTGAAAAATATACTATCCTGCCAGAGTTCTTACAGTGGGCTTTGGAAATTTTGAATGAAAAAAATGATAAGGAGATTGAAGACCGAAGCAAAATTTATGAAACACAACTGAAAGCAGTCGCCCAAGCACAGAACGAATTGGATGAATTAACTAAAATGAGATACCGAATGTTGATTGATGACGAAACCTTTTTAAAAGAAAAAAAGGAGCTTCAGTTAAAAATAACCAAACTTAAAGAGCAATTAGGTCAAACTGAATCAAGAGCGGATAAATGGTTAGAGCTAACCGAAAAGATATTTGCCTTTGCTACTTACGCCAGGCAAAAGTTTATTACCGCAGAAGGCGAGAAAGGGTTAGAACTGAAGAAAGAAATACTGATGACTCTGGGTCAAACCCCTCTAATTCAAAGGGGAAAGCTGGTAATTGAGCCAAATGATTGGCTTGTTCCAATCAAAAACGACTATCCTGCGTTAGAAGAGACGTTTTTAAGGTTAGAACTGAACAAAATAGGCCTAAATAAGCACAAAACAGAGGCTTTGGCCTCTGTTCGTACGGTTTGGCGCGGGCGATGGGATTTGAACCCACGATCTCCTCCGTGACAGGGAGGCGTCTTAAACCGGGCTGGACTACGCCCGCATGTGCCGGCGACAGGGATCGAACCTGTGACCTTACGCTTATGAAACGTATGCTACTACCACTGAGCTACGCCGGCGTTTTAAATTTTTAATAAACCTTCAACAAAACCGTTTATTTTTCTTCTTAATGCTGTAGCTTTTCTTACTTTAACCCTCACAGTTCCATAATACAAATTATTTTCGGGATACACTTTCTTAACTTTACTTCTTATTAAAATTGTTTTTGTAAATTGACTAAAAGGTATTTTTAATAATTTTGACCAATAATTTTCTATCTCTGATACCCTGTTCTTATGTATTTTATTAATCCTTATTTGAATAATAAATCTATCTTTTGAAACGCCACAAACTTCTCTAAACCATTTCAGTATCCAAAGTATCATCTGAGGACTTGAGTTGGAAAAACTTGTCTCTTCTGCATTAGGGGACTTTGTCCCTTCTGCCCAATAAAGCGCTACTCCTCCAATGAAAAGATCTCGTTTATTAATTTTCCCGATTTCCTTTATTCCTTCTTTTTTAAGTTTTATTGTTTCTTCTTTTCTTATTTTCCTAATTCTTTCTAAAAATTTCATCCGGCCCTTATAACTGCCAACCATCATCTTTCCATGAAGATTGTCTATTTGTTTTTTGGTAAGTTTGATATTCCTGCACCAACGACTAACAATGCTTTTAGAAACATTTATCTTTTCAGCGATTTCATTAATACTCCTCCCTCTCTTGCGTAATTCTATTGCCTTAATTTTTTCTTTAAACTTTGCCATTTTTAAACCCACGATTAATAGTATTAATTAATTATATCGTGGGTTCAAAAGTTTTGCAATGTATGTTGCGCCTCCCCGAATTGCACGGGGGCCTGCAGCTTCTTTTTGTACTTTCTGTTTCCAGAAAGAATGGACTATACCACTTACCAAAATCTGCGAAGCATATTTGGTAATTCCTATTATAGTCTCTGAACCTTCCCTGATATTTGCAAGGCTTGGCTGCTGATTGACAAATTTTTTCTCTTTTCAAGCATTCGCGTTTATCCTTTCGGATTGCGCTGTAGCGAGAAAAACTTAATGGGTTCCCAGCAATTTAAGGAATTTTTCCGCCGCGTATTACTACGCGGGGTCACACAGTTTGTATGAGACTGCCGAGGTACTACTCCTCCAAGGCGCGATATTGGCTTGCACCGCAAGTCATACCCTAATTTTTAACACAAAAAAACAATAAAAGCAACAACTAAAAAGCGCCTTTTTCTAGCGCATTCTTTTATTTTAATTTTCCAAAAGCCCTAATTTAATAAGCCTTGACCTAATTGACCCTTTTGTCCTGTTAAATGCGGCAGTAAGCTCGGCGATGCTTGATCCTTTTGTAAAAAGTTCTTGCAGTTTTTCATCCTGAGCTTTATCCCAAGGGAAATAGGCGCTTGAATGTTTTTCCCTTATTTTTTTAAAACCAGCCGCGCCAAAAGTTTTTTCCACTACAGCTTGCGCGTCATTATTATTTTCTGAAATTATTTCCCCGCCACAGACAAGAATAAATTGCTCGCTGATTTTTTTAATTTCGCTATGTGCAAGGACGCCAAGCGCGCGCATTGCTTCTTCTGATTGCCCACGAAACTTACCATCTTTTTCCAACACATCCGGATGCACTTTGAAAGCATGTTCATTCCAATCCAAAAGATGCAACCCTGAAAGCCGCCTGACCCGCGAAAGTGCCACATATCCTTGCCCATACTCAAAGACATTTCCCAAATCTATCACCGCTTCGTCCAAACTCATACCCTGGCTTTTGTGCACGGTGATTGCCCATGCAAGGCGGAGCGGCAATTGAGTAATTTTTGCGCGGACTTTGCCATTTTCTTGCACTGTCCAATCCATTGCATCCACGGTAATCCGCCTTCCGTCCCGTGTTTTTATAATTGGCTCGTGGGTATATTGCGCAAATCCTTCCACCGTTCCAAGCGTGCCATTTACAAATCCTTCTTTTGGATTATTTTTTGTAAACATAACCGAAGCCCCGGCTTTAAGGCAAAGCGCATTGGGCGAAAGACATCCTTTTTTAAGCGCTAAAACCAGCGGCTCGGGCCCATGTGAATACATATTAAATATTTTTGGCTGGCCCGAAAGCGTATCAAGTATTTCATTATTGATGCGGTCTACATCCGCATTATATGAAAATAATTTTGGCGCTGTCGCCGGAGCCAAATCATAATTAATTTTGCGGGCTTTAATGTGGCGCAAATGATTATCATTAAATTCATTGCGGCGGATTGCCGACAGCACATCCAAAAAATTACGGTCATCCTGCCTATGCTGTTCGGTAAGGTAACAAACAGTAAATTTTGCCTTTTCCCACGCTAAAGATTCATAGGCAAAACGGCCGGCAGATTCTTCAATTAATGCCATTTGTAAATCCCCTTTTGTTTCTTTTTTTGAAATTGGCGGCAACTGGAAAAAATCGCCCACTGACACAATTTGTATTCCTCCAAACGGCTCTGTATTGTCTTTTATTTGTCGGCATACCGCGTCAACCATAGAAAAAGTTTCAGGAGAAAGCATTGAAACTTCGTCTATGATAAGCACTTTTGCGTTTCGGACGCGTTTTACAATGTATCTGGTAGACGCAATTTTTTTAAGGTCGCGGGAGTCTAATGATTTTTTAATCCCTATGCCGCTCCAAGAGTGAATAGTCGCCCCGCCAATATGAGTTGCAGAAATTCCGGTGGAGGCGGTGATGGCAGGTTCAATATCGTTCTGACGCAAATACGCCACATATTCGTTAATGGTATGAGTTTTGCCCGAGCCAGGAGAGCCGGTCAAAAAAACATTGTGCCCCATTTTTAAAATATCTAATGCTTCTTTTTGAGTCATTTTACAAGCGACACTAATTACTAATCGCACATGAATATACTAATATATATTAGTGTCATTAGTGTGTCATTCGTAGATTGGGGTCGTTTCATTAAATCAAGTACAGCTCTTGATTATATCCGCCAATTCCAACAAATTCTGCACTGCCCGCTACAACTTTTTCGTATGGCTGGCAGGCAAAGCATCCTTTTGGTCCGCGAGGGCACTCAAACATTCCGCGATTTTTGGCTTCATTAATTTTTATGGCAATGCTTAACACTTTTTCATTTGAACTGGCAACATCAGGCAACGCAACCGAAGTGGGACTATCTTCTCTTTCTAAATACCAATAAGCGGCTCCTGAAACTTTCCTTTTTTGCAAATTATTTAAAAGCAACATATAAATTGGCAGTTGCAATGAATCGGGATTCTCCTCATTTTTTCCAGTTTTAAAATCAATCACGCGCACGCTGTCATTTTCGGGCATATATTCTAACCAATCAATTTTGCCACATAAAATTATATTTTCTTTTTCTGACAAAAAATAATTGGGCAGGGTTGGGCTTTCCGCGCTTTTTATTTTTAAAGTTTTATTTAACAGGGGCCCGGGATTTTCCTGTACTCTTTGAACCATTTTTTTGGCGCGTTCTTTTATTTCCATTTCTTCTTCTTGGCTTTTAAATCCGCCAATTTTTCCTGAAACCTTTTTCCAATTTTCTTCAAAGGCATTTTCTAGTGGTTGTAAAAATCTAAGCTCTGCTTTGTAATTTGCTAAATTTTCTAAAGTTTCATGCACCGCCTGCCCCAGTGATAGATGCGGATTCACCAAATTTATTTTCCTATTATCTTTGGTGCGGTAAATGTTGTGCAAAAAATACGCCCGAGGACACTTCAAAAAGTCCCCAATTGAGGAATGCGACACCCACAGCGCACTATATTTGTCTTGTTTAACTTCTGCCATAATTTTTTATTTACTTAAACCTTCACTCATTTTTTTAATAGCTTCTGAAAGCTCCTCTTGTGTATAATAATTTTTACCTTCGGGAACTTCTTCTCTCTTAGAAACACCGCATCTAAAAGTATTTTTATTAGTACCTGCATGATGTATTTGATGCCTTATATTTTCTAGGCTACTATAATCTTCTCTCTTCAAATTATCTTCATTAATATATATTCTATCTTTTATTCCTTCTATTTTTATAGATTTAATATAATCTTTATTATCTTCTAATTTAGAATATAAAAATATAAAGAATGGCTCATCTTCTATCCCACTTATAATATTATCTAATGGTGGCCTAGTAAATCCATCTTCACCTTTTTCAAAAGATACTATATTTTTTCCCTCTAAATTTTGAAATACAAAATAAGCATCATGTGTAGTAATAATAACTTGATGGTTTGGCCTTCTTGAAATTTCCTCTAGGGTTGAATTCAATGTTCTTTTTAATTTTGGATGTAAATAAATTTCAGGCTCTTCAAAAACAATAAGAATAGATTTATCAGTCTGAATCTCCTCTTCAATTAAAATATCTAGGTATGATTTTAATATTGATGCAATAATTATTCTTTGAGTTCCCTGCCCTAAGTTATCTAATTCTCTTTCTTCATTATTCTCGTATCCTACTATATTTTTAATGAGCGATTGTATTACGATACCAGGATCAAGCTCATTTTCGTTAATATTTATCTCAACTCTATGCTTAATACCTCCAGTAAAATTTACGAGATTTTCATTTGTCTTATCTCTTAAAGTTTTTATTTTTGAAATAATATCTTCCTTTCTAGCTAATTGAAACTTGATTTCTAAATTAGAAAATAATTCTGATAAATTTTTGATTAAACTTGTTGTTTTTGCAGAAGACTTAGATTCATTATCAGATGGTTTTATATTTTCGGCTGCTATATAAACAATCTTTGGAATTATTGGAATATCATTTTCTTTAAGAAATTCTACCTTAATAAATTCTTTTTTTACTTTAGCTTCGCCCACTACTGTTTTAATAAAATTTGTTTTTCCAGAATTATTTTCCCCAGTAATAACTGTCATTTGTTTTAACCCTAATAAAAAATCGGCGGGAATGGTTCTATATGCGTCTTTAATTTTTATTTTTTTTATCATATTATTATTATTTATTTTCAGCTTCTTCTTCTAGTTCTAATGTCTTTATTTGCGGAAGAGTTACTAAACCACTTAAATCTCCGTAAATACCTACCGTATTTTTAACAACCTTTTGAATTTGCTTTTCTTTTTCAGCCCAAGATTTTTCAAAATATATTTTTTCTTTATCTAATGATGATTTCATTGAAGAAAAAGTCTCAACAATAGTTTCTATCCTTTGTTTAAATTCAGTGCCCATAAGATATGCATATAAAATTTCCATTTTCTCGTTCTTGCCAACTGACATTATTTTTTCCCTAGAAATAGCTTCCAATGTCTGCCTTAATGCTGTAGCAATAGAGATGGCAAGTTTTATATCGCACACCCATATACCCTCTCTTAATGAAATACTTTGCACCCCTTCAGGTAACACAGAAGAAACAATTACAGCAATATCCGCTTTCACCAACCTCTGGTTATCTTTTATTTTTTGAATCCAACCCTCAATCCAATTTTTAGTTTTCTTTGATTCCCAGATAATCTTTCCACACTCAGTACCTGATTTGGTTTTTACAGTTTGTATTACATCAGGACCCGTAACACCTTTAGGAACAGGTAAGATATCGTCATATTTAAATTCGGCCCTTAAAAGCTCCTCAAGTTTTATTTCTTGAACCTCACCTTGAGTTTGTTGAGATCCCTGTTCTAACTTTCTTTTCAATTCTTCATTCTTTTTTGTTGCATCGGAAATCTGTTTGGCCATTTGATCAATCTTCGATTGCTGTGCTTCAGTTGCCTTTTTAGAAGCCTCTTCTTCTATTTTTTTCCTTTCTTCATCTAACTGTCTTGTTTTTTCTAATTCAAAAGCATTTTTATCATCTTTTAATTTTTGCTTTTCTTTTCGTAACTCAAGTTCATTTTGATTGGCCAATTTTAGTTTTTCATCTTTATCTTTTACCTGTTCTTCTAAAATTTTAATCTCTCCTACTTTTTCTTTTTCAGCCTCTATCTTTGCTTGTTTCCATAAATTAAGTTTTTCCGTATTAAGTTTCTCTGCCACCTTTCTATTTATTTCAATTTGAGCATTCTTTTGGCTTTCTTCAAATTTAATTTGTCCTTCTTCTAGCTCCCTTTTCCCTTTTGTGATTTCAGCTTCTTTTGATCTATTTTCATCTTCAATTTCTTTTTTTATTTTCTTTCCAATTTGGTGCGTCAAAACATCGTCAATCGAGATTGATGCTCCACACTTTGGACATTCTATTTTTTGTTTAATTTCATCCATGATTTGTATTCTTATTATTACACATACTTTATATCTTAAACTAACTATTTTCAATCCCCTAAAAAAATCGCCGGGGGCGATTTTTTTAGTTAAATTATGACCTAAAGATTTCCAAAAAAGTTTTAGCGGGGATGTTTACGCTTCCTTTTTCTTTCATCAGCTTCTTCCCCTTTTTCTGTTTTTCAAGAAGTTTTTTCTTTCGGCTCTTGTCGCCGCCGTATAAATAGCCTGTGACGTCTTTTCGGCGGGCTGAAATGGTTTCACGAGCTATAATTTTACCGCCAATTACCGCCTGCAATGCAACTGTAAATTGCTGGGTGGGCAAAGCCTCTTTTAATTTTTCAACTAATTTTTTGCCTTCTGTGTAAGCGTCGTCCTCTGCAACAACTCTTGAAAGCGCTTCTTCACGGCGCCCCGCAATAAAAATTTCTAATTTTGCTAATTTGCCAGGCCTGTATCCAAGCATTTTATAATTCATTGAGGCATAACCTTGGCTTGTGCTTTTTATCTTGTCATATAAGTTTGCCACAATTCCGCGCAAAGGGGTTTCAAAAATAATTATGGCCCTTTCGGCGCTTAAATAATTTGTTTCTAAATAGTTTCCTTTTAAATCTTTTAAAACATCCATTAATTTTCCTAAATAGCTAGAAGGAGCCACAATTTCTAAAATAACCCAGGGCTCTTCGGTTTTTTCAATAGAGCTTGGGTCAGGCCAATCAGAAGCCGAATACACAAAACTTTCTTTTAATTTTTTATCGATGATTTTATAAATCACGCATGGCGTTGAAATTACCAAACCCAGGCCAAATTCTCTTTCCAGCCTTTCTGAAATTATTTCAACATGAAGCGTCCCCAAAAATCCGCACCTAAATCCCCTGCCCAAGGCCTCTTTCATTTCTGGCTCGTATACCAGCGCCGGGTCTGATAATTTTAATTTTGACAGAGCGACTTTAAGCACATCAAACTCATCGGGATTTTCAGGATAAAAGCTGGCAAAGACCATTGGGTTTGGCTCTTGATAACCAGCCAACGGCGCGACTTGTTGCTTGTCGCTTGTTGCCTGTTGCTTAACGATAGTGTCGCCGACGCGCACCTTGCCCGGTTCTTTAATGCCCGTGGCAATATAACCAATTTCTCCCGATAAAATGGTTTTTTGAGGACTCATAACAGGATTTAAATATCCCAATTCTTTTATTTCGGCTTCGGTTTTGGTAGCCAAGAGTTCTATTTTTTCGCGGTCATTAATTTGGCCGTCAATTACTCTTATATAAGCAATCACGCCTTTAAAAGAATCGTAATCTGAATCAAAAATTAATGCGCGAAAAGGATTTTGCGCGGCATTTGGATTTTTTACTGCCGGTGAAGGAATTTTTTCTATGACTGCTTTTAAAACCTCTTCAACATTAGTGCCATCTTTAGCAGAAATTTTTAATACTTCATCTGGTAAAATATCAAGCACATTTGCCAACTCTTCTACTGACTCTTCAATTTTTGCCTGAGGCGAGTCAATTTTATTTATAACAGGAATAATTACTAAATTCTGTTTTTTTGCCAGCTCAATATTTGCCAACGTTTGCGCCTGAATGCCCTGAGTTGCATCAACCAATAAAACCGCTCCTTCCACCGCAGCCAAAGACCTTGAAACTTCATAAGAAAAATCAACGTGGCCCGGAGTGTCAACTAAATTTAAAATATAATCTTGCCCCTCCCAATGATAATTCATTCTTACTGGCTTTAATTTTATTGTAATCCCCTTTTCTTTTTCTAAATCCATACTGTCTAAAAATTGGGGCGTCATTTTATTTAAAGAAATGGTCTTTGTTAATTCCAAAAGACGGTCAGCTAAAGTTGATTTTCCATGATCTACGTGAGCTATTATCACAAAGTTTCTGATATGTTCTTGTGACATAGTTACATTTTTAACTATTCACTTATTCGTACGAATAAGTGAATAGTGCACTATTTTTTATTTTCTTATTCTAATGTTCTTGAGAACATTAGAATAAGCTTTTTGTTTTTAATTTTTAAAAAATATGGTTTTTATTTTTTTAAGTTCTTCTGATTTCAAGAAAAAAGACATAGCGATGTAGCAAATGATTCCCAATCCGCCTGCTAAAATAAGCTGCAAAAATACTCCTAAAAATGTTTGTAAATTAATGATATTATATTGTATTAATAGTTGCCTAACCAAAAATGTTGCAATAGCCATTAAAATACTAGAAATTAAAATCTTATATAATGAAATTATTGTTTCCATTAATTTAAAAATTTTTAATTTTTTGCAAATAAAAAATAAAAGCAATGATGCCTCAGTAATTGCTGTTATTGTAAAAGCCAATGACAAGCCAACAACGCTAATATTTTTTATGCTTTGTAGTTTTAAAACTCCGTGTAAAAAAATTGAAAATATATTCGAAAAACTTAAAAGCCAGACAAAAGACAAACTAAGCATAATATTAAAAACAACTGTAATAAAACTTATGGCAGCTGGTATTTTTGTATTACGAACCGCATAAAAAGTTTTTGATAAAAGAAAAATAAGTCCTTGGGCAAATAGCCCCAAGCTAAAAATTCCAAGGCAGGCGGCGGTCAGTCGCGTATCAATCCAAGTAAATCTGCCAGTGCCTAAAATAACCCTTACTATCTGCGCCCTCAAAAGAAAAATCAGTATGCTTATTGGCAAAGTTAAAAACATTATTTGTCGGAATGCTTCTAAAAATTTCCGCTCAAAATCTTTTTTATCTTCTTTAGAATATGAAACAGACATTGTGGGAAAAACAGCCGTTGAAAGTGAAACCGCAACTGCATTAACTAAAATAGAAGACAAATTATTTGCTAAGTTATATACTGCCACGCTACCAGATGCTAAAGTAGAAGCAAGAGCTGTAATAACTATTGTATTAAACTGGCCGGCCCCCAGTCCCACAGACCTTGGTACCATCAATTTTAATGTTTTTTTAACTCCAGGATGCTGTAAGTTAAAAATATTTTGACCTGCCCGCGCAGGCAGGTATCTGAAGCCAGAACTAAAAAATGCGGGAAGCTGTATTAAAAAATGCAAGGCGCCTCCCAAAACAACTCCCCATGCAAGCCCCGGTAAACCAAGGTGAGGCACAAAAAATAAAATTCCAATAATTATCCCTAAATTATACATAATGGGAGCCAAAGCTGTTACTAAAAATTTATGAAATACTTGCAAAATTCCGCTTATAATACTGCTTGTACCTAAAATAATGGGGCTCAAAAACATAATTCGCATAAGCAAAACTGTCATTTCTTTTTTGCTTTCAGAAAAACCCGGGGCAATTAAATTAATTAAAAAAGGAGCAAAAATAATAAGTATAATACAAACAATAATTAAAAAAGTTAAAAATATATTTAAAAGATTAGAAACATATTGCCACGCTTCTTCTTCTGACTTTACAAGATAAGAGCTAAATATAGGAATTATGGCAGCTGCAATTGCGCCAAAAATTAAAATTAAAGAAACAAAATCTGGAATAATAAAAGCAGAATAATATACATCTAATTCATTCCCCGCGCCAAAGCGACCAGCTAAAAGATGGTCTCTTAAAAGACCTAATAATGCTGATGTTAAATAAGACCCCGCTAAAATCAGCGAGGCAAAACTTACGCTTTTTGTTTGTGTATTTAAAAACTTTTTAATCATAAATGGAGGTAAATCAAAAAATCAATGACTTTATTCTAATCTTTTTACTATCGCCTTACAACCATTGACAATGGTCTAAAAAACTGATAACATAAAAGTGGCTCAGCAAGATGAGTGATTGCTCTTTATCAAAATAGAGAGAGGAAAGTCCGAACACCATCCCGCGAAAGCAGGATAAAATAATAGCGGTTAACGGCCGCCTGCAGTAATGCACGAGGTGCGAACAGAAACGTGTAGATTTGAAAAAATCTATAATTCCTTTACGGAATAATTTTACAGCAATGTAAAAATGAAACGGCTAAATCCTTATTGGGCGCAAGAACAAACCTGAAAAGAATTTCTTGATTCTTATTCAGTGAAAAGTAGTTCGCTTGATTCCGGCAGCAATGCCGAGAACAGACAGATAATCACATAAAACAGAATTCGGCTTACGGTCTTGCTGAGACAACAAAAAAATCGGCTAAAAGGAGCGCAAGCTCCTTATAAGCCGATTTTTTTTGTTTGAATGATTTTTATTTTTTAATTAAAAAAGTTTTTGGCTGGCTGATTCGCCATCAAGCACCTGGTTTACCAGTCCATCAGCTTCTCTATTTTTTTCACGCGGAATTATTTTAAATTTTACACTTTTAAAATCAATTTTTAAATTCCATATTTCCATAAAAAACTTCTGTATTTTTTCATCTAAAACTTTGTATTCTCCCTTTATTTGTTTTACCAATAATTCAGAGTCAGACCTTATTTCAACTTCGCTATTTTCTGCTATTGCTTTGCCAAACAATGCTTTAAATTTTTTTAAAGCAAAAATTACAGCTTGATATTCTGCATCGTTGTTAGTTAAATTATCTCCCAAATATTCCCCGAATTTTTTTATTTCTTGTTCTCTTTCATTGCAAAAAACGACTCCAATTGCCGCTTTGCCCGGATTCCCCCTTGACCCTCCATCTGTATAAATAATTATTTTTTTCATATTCTTCTATTTTTAAAATAATCGGCCAAACACTTTTTAAACCAGAGCACTCAATGCGTTGAGTGCTCGGCCGAGCACCTATTTTTTAATAGGTGCTCTGGTTTTTCCAAAATAATCATTTAAGCATTGCTTGAATTGATTAAGGTTTTCATTTTTCAGGCGAAAGCCCGATGCTTGAGCATGACCGCCGTAAGTAATTAATAACTCACTGCAGGTTTTCATTGCTTCAACCGAATTTAATCCCTTTGGGCTTCTCACAGAACCGCTAGATTCCGTATCTCCTTTTTTAAAAATAAAGGTCGGCTTGTCATATCGTAAATAAAGAATTGAAGCAACGGGGCCAGCTAATATTAGACTCCAAGCAGGGTCTCCTTCAAAAATAATGGCCGCATCTTTTTTTTGAGTAATTCTTCTTTCCACTTCTTCTGTTATTTCTTTAATTTTTTGTTGTTTATATTGGGTTTTAGAAACTAAATTTTGGGCCAACTCCATACATTTTTCGCGAGAAGAACTAGTTAACAAAACATATGATTCATTTTTAAAATTTATACTTTCGGCCACATTTAAAGCAGAAATAACTTTATAAAATCCACCTGATAAAACTTCTCCTTCTCCTAAAATATCCAAAAATGCTCTAAGTCCGGGCCGAAAAGTATTTTTTAATGACCTTAATCCTTTTTCAATAAAAATTTTATTATCGTTAATTTGCGGCACCATATCAGATATAGTTGCAAGAGCTGTCAATTCAAGAAAACTATCTTTTAGTTTTTCAGAAAAATTAGTCTCTAAAATTTCTTCGCAAATTTTAAAAGTCAATCCGGCATTAGCCAAATATTTAAATTCAGAATTATCATCTTTTTGTTTTGGGTCAACAACAATTTCGGCATTAGGAATACCATTTAATATTTCATGATGATCAATAATTATTACTTTAAATCCAAGCTCATTAGCAATTTTAACTTCTTTAATGTTACTAATGCCTAAATCCAAAGTTATAAAAAGGGCAGGAGTTTTATATTTTAAAAATTCCAATGCTTTTATATTAATCCCATAACCGTCTTTTTCTCTATCGGGAAATAAAACAGCGCAAACTTTTCCACCTAAATTTTTAATGGTTTCTTCTAATACAACAACCGAAGAAATCCCATCTAAATCAGAATCCCCATAAAGAATAATATTTTCTTTATTTCTTACGGCGGCTTTTATTCTTTCAGCCGCTTTTTCAATATTTTTAATTTTGATTTTGTTCATATATTTTTACATTCATAGTACAAAATCAACCCCTCACCAATTTTACCAATGTAAATATAACATACATCATACTTATTATTTAATAGTGAAACTTTCGCGACGCTGTGGGCGAATAGCCCCAGTTTTTAATTTTTCCAAAAATTAAAAACTGTGCGTTGCCATAATATTTTTTGTAAAATTGGTGTGCGGGTTATACAGTTATTCCAACGCTTTTAAACCGGGTAAAATGTCTCCGGCTAGATAACTTAACATGGCTCCCCCCCCAGTAGAAACATAACTGAATTTTGAGATTATATTTTCTTTGTCTAAAAATTCAATTGTTTGGCCCCCTCCAACTACTGAAAATGCCCCGCTTTCAATAATAGCATTGGCTATCTCTAAAGTCCCTCTTTTATAATTGTCGTCTTCAAATTTTCCAAAAGGACCATTCCATAAAATAGTTTTAGCAACTAATATTTTTTCTCTGAATAAATTAATTGATTCGTTATTGATATCTAAAGCACTTAAGTTGCCTATGGGCCCTAGTATTTTTTTGGGATTTTTTAATTTTATTTTTTTTTCTATCACTTCTTTTTTCACTAACCCACCGATAATAATTTCTGCCGCAATTTCGGAAAATCTATTAATTAATTTCAATTTGGTTTCTTCCACTTTAGCGCCCCCTATTATCACCACCAATGGTTTTTCTGGATTTTTTATCAAATTATTTAAAACCTCTATTTCTTTTTTTAAAGTAAAACCAGCTACTGATGGCAAATATTTGCAAATTTTTGTCATTGAAGCATGAGCGCGATGAGAATTTGCAAAAGCATTATTAACATAAATATCTCCTAATTTTGCTAATTTTTTTGCAAACTCTTCATTATTTTCTGTTTCTCCCTTATGAAATCTGACATTTTCTAAAAGCAAAACTTCTCCCGATTTCATTTTTTCAACCAATTTTTCAATATCTCTGCCTATACAATCTAATGGTTTATTAACTTCAATACCCAAATACTCTGTTAATTTCTTTTGGATTGGAATTAATCTTAAAGATTCAACTACTTTACCATTAGGTCTTCCGGCATGCCCGATTAAAATAACTTTTGCCTTAGCTTCCATTAAGTATTTTATTGTAGGCAGATCTTGTTTAATTCTAAAATCATCTAAAATATTTCCATTGCTATCCATAGGTACATCAAAATCGCATCTTACTAAGACTCTTTTATCTTTAACATCATAATCTTTTATATTTTTCATTGAATTATTGCAATACAACATAAAAACTAATTTAAATTAGTTTTTATGTCCCCTACTTTAAAGCTTTACTTTTTCTCCTGGATTAATTATTCCTGTTTTTTGTTGGTTATCTTTTTTACTATCTTCCTTGTCTTGATTTTGAGTCATTGGTAATTCTTTATTAGTTTCTTCTTTATTTTCTAGGTCGGGAGCTTCAACTTCGTTGGAATCTCTTGAGACCCGAAGTGATTCTTCCAACGCTTTTTTAAGTTCAGATAAATTAATTTCTTTTCTTTTCGGCTTTTCCTCTTTTTTCTTTGGTAAATGAAAAGGAATATTCTCTATTTTCAATGGCACAGATTCATCTATATCAGTATTTAAAGAACTGCTACTAAATTTATTGTTTTGCTCTTTTGTATTTACTTGCGAGGAACTTGTTTCTAAACCTTTTATTTTTTTTAAACAAGATTTACAATAGACAGGCCTGCCTTTTTGGGGCTGAAAAATAGTTTTTGTAGGTTTGCCGCAAACAGAGCAGACGGCATCATAAAGAATGACTTGATTTGATTTATCATTAGTTGCTACTGGATTATTTAATTTATTATATTTTTTTTTTATATCTTTCAAGTTGGGCAAAGATTCTTCCTGTATTCCTATCCAGCGCACAATTTTTTCTTCAACTATTTCACTTTTAACACCGTATCTATCCCTTGATGCCTGAATAATTTTATCTTTACTTGATTGGTCAGGAAGAATCGGAGGAGGAAGAGTTTCTGCTGAAAAAGGGTGAGATGCCACGCCATCAATCATTAATTTTAAATAAATATTATACTTGCTAAGATTTACTAAATCCTCTGCTGTAAATTCTGGTGAAAACTCTTTTTCCAAAAATTCAGCATCTTCGGCACCAACGCGAAATACAGCTATGGTGCCCACATTCCCGAAAACAGCGTCTCTGACAGTTTCATCCATTTGGGAAATATACTGATGACCCACAGTAAGGCAAAGCCTGTATTTTCTGGCTTCAGATAAAATATTAGCAAAAGATTCAGTTGCAAAATTCTGAAACTCGTCAACATATAAATAAAAATCTTTTCTTTCTTCTTCTGGAACATCAACCCTGGACATTGCAGCCAACTGCAGTTTTGTAATCAATAAAGCTCCCAAAAGCCTTGAATTATCTTCACCAATCCTGCCTTTTGACAAATCCAAAATTAATATTTTACCCTCATCCATAATTTTTCTCATATTAATAGTGGATTTTGTCTGGCCGATAATATTTCTTATCAAAGCGTTTGAAACAAACTGTCCGACTTTATTTTGGATAGCCGCTGTTGCTTCTATTTCATAGCGCTGGGTGTATCTAGCATATTCAGTTACCCAAAATGATTTAACTATTGGGTCTGTGATTTTAGCAACTACTTTTGCTCTGTATTCCGGATCAGCCAACATTCTGTTAACACCCAACAAAGTTGAATCCGGATATTCCAAAAGCGCCAAAATAGCATTGTTTAAGATATATTCCATACGAGCTGACCAGACATCTGGCCAAACTTTTTTAAAAACTCCCATCAACCCGCCAGCCACCAAGTGTCTATATTTAAAATCAACTTTTTCCATAACGTTAAAAGCAATCGGGTAATCTAAATCAACCGGATTAAAAAAAATAACATCATTAATCCTATTGGAAGGCACAAAATCAAGAAGTTTTTCAGCTCCTTCTCCATGGGGATCAACATATGCTACTCCGTACCCGTTTTGTATATCCTGAATTGCCATATTTTCCATCAGGTTTGACTTACCCATACCAGTTTTGCCAATTGTATAAAAATGCCGACGCCTATCATCCTGCTTTATGCCAAATTTCTTTCTTTGATTTCTAAAAGATGTAAGTCCAAAAAATGTTGTTTGTTTATTGTTATCCATTAGTTTAAAAATTTAAAATTCTAAAAAAATTTGAGTTTTTATGTTTTTATTTTTTTATTTACTCTGTAGGCAAATTAGGGGGCGGGCCTCCCTTCTTAGATTCAACTCTAGCCATAGTAGGCGCCACCAAACCCGTAATTTTTAATGGGAAGTGATACAATGTTGCCAGTTCTTCAGTGTTTAAAAGAGCTAATTCTCTTCTTCTATTTGGGAAAAGAGGCGTAAACCTTAAAATATAATTGCGAAACATTCTCCTAGTCCTTATAAAGGGTATACTTGTCCTAAAAACGTAATGTGTCTTAGGCCTTGTCGCTTTAGAAAAATAAATAAAATTTAAATTTTGAGTTTGGAAATGCGCAAAATAAGACCTTGTCAGAATTCTGTGGGCAGATTGGTAATTTTCTCTTTTAGCCACATACACTCCCCGTATATTTGTCCTGAAAATTGGCCTTTTTCTTTTATTCTCAACTTCAGTAAGAATTTCCCTTTCACCAGGAGTAAGAACCATTTCCCTATCTCCTTCTTCTGTTTTTGCTGTTTCAAGCCATTTATATGTTGCTTTTTCACCTGACCCTTCTTTTTTAGGCCCCATAACAAGATGATACAATACTTCGGTAAATTCTTCCAAAAATGTTTTTGCATGTTTCACTGGACTTTTTGATATCTTTGAAATTATTTCTTCCGCATTTTTTTTAAATGCGGGTTCCTCTCTATCTGATACAGCAATTGTAATAAACTGAAGCCAAAACTGTTCTCCGGGACCTAATTTTGACATCAACTCTAGTAAAGAAGATATTGGGTCTATTCTTTTTTCTTCAGCAGAAATTTTTTCTCCCTGCGGTTCAAAGAATTTTTCGTATGTCCTTATTGGATAAGGAGCTGGCCTACCCAAAATAAAATCTTCCCCATAAACATCCCATTCTTCATTGGGAATATTTTGAGGAACATTTTTTGTATAATCTTGGACTTCGTGAATTTCTAATTCTGGATAATGGCCATATAAAGCAGTTTCTAATGTCACTTTATAAGCCTGCATAACCCTTATATAAAAATGCAGTTTTCCTTCAATGCTGGCTATCTCCCACGACATCCAGCCGGGACCATCAGCCAATTCTCCTTCGCACCATTTTTCTCTCCAATTTGGCGGAAAATAAAGAGGCCCCCACATATTCGTAAAAATATCTTCCATTGCTTTTATGGGAACTAATACTTCTTTTGGCGGAATTATTTCTAGCATTATCCATTTTTTTTCTGCATAGGCATAATCCCAATTTATCCACCATAAATATAAAATCCTTAATTCTATAGAAAGAAATAAGGGTGCAAATATCCACCACCAAACCCTTAAAAAGGGTACAAAAAAAACTATGAGCATTAAAAAAACCCACCAAAAGGAACCCAAAAAAATTTTATTTATAGGTCTTAGCCAAAAGAAATAATCAGATAATGCCATAATTTGTGAAACTCTAAATCCAAATATCTAAATCCTAAACAAATCCAAAATTCTAATGTTCCAAATTCAAAACACGACGGGTTTGAAATTTTGGATTTTGTAATTTGTGCTTGTTTATGATTTGGGATTTTGTGCTTTGGATTTTTTATTACGATCCAGTTAATTTTAATATATCTGGCAAATACTGCATAAGAAGAGAAACTAAAGAAACAATAAAAAATCCTATTGCAAAAAATTCAAAGGTGTAAAGAAGAGGTACAATAACAAAAGTTGTTTTTTTTTCATGCCAATAGTAGACCAATGAAAAAAAGACAATATAAAAAATTGCAGTTGCTATAAATAGAATAATTGTCCCCCAAAAAAAGGGTGTAGTATGTATCAACATATTAAATAATTGATCTATTAAAACATTATATCGCAACAAAAACTCAAAATCAACTCTTCACCTTAGCGACAATATTTTTATAAAAACAGAATAAATATTCATGCCTTTGTATTACCTTCTTACTCATCTTATCATTAAGGTGAAGAGTCAATGTATTAAGATATAAACAAAAAAAGCGCCTTGATGGGCGCTTTTTTTAATTTACGCTGTTTGGTTTTCTGCTAAAAAATATTTTCCTTCAGAATCTTTTTGAAAATATTTTTTATTGTTCAACTTTATTAAAATTGTATTTTTTTCAACCAATCTTTGCAAAAGGACTTCTTTAACAATATCATCTTTGGTCAATTGCGGTTTTTCTTTTAAAACATTAGAAATTATATCCTTAATTGTTCCTGGCACATAACCCCACTCGCCTAGTGCATACATTCCCCTGCCAACTAATACAAATCTTGAATCTTTAATCAATTCATTATGCACTGTTTGCGGATGTGTTTTTTTGTTGGGTAAATTATATCCTAATTGATCTATTAATTCTGTAATTTTTCTAAAATGTAAAGGTTTTTGGTGTTTTCTAAATACTAAGAGCGCTTTATCTTTAACGCTTCTTGGTTTTATCTCAGGCCAATCAATTAAACCAAGCTTACCTTCTTTATTTGCCTGTATTCTTTTTGCAACTTCAAGATAAGATAACAATGCTTCATTGCTCAAATTATATTTTACGGCAAAGTTAGCAAATAACTCTTTTTTAAACAAAGGACTGCCATATTTTTGAAGATCCAAAACCAATAAATTTAATGTATCTTTAACTTTTTTTTCGGCCTCATCCATTGTTGACCAAAAATAATAGTAATCCCTTTTTTCGCATACCCTTAAAAATTGATCTCCTAACATAAGAAAAAATAAGACATATGGTTTATTTTTTTGGCCGCCCAAATCTGCCAAAATAGCTTCTTCTTTTTTGAAGCCGCCTTTGTCCTGAAAATAAGAATCAAATTCTTTAAATACGTTATCTAATGTCTCTTTATGGTTTTTTTTAACAAAATTAAAACCAACCTTCTCTATTTGGCGAACTCTTTCCCTTGTTATTCCTAAACTTTGACCAATAGATTCTAAGGTTTCTATCTTGCCAGATTTTACGCCAAAACGCCTATCAAAAATGTCTTTGGTTTTTGGCGAAAGACCTTTGGTAAGCTTTGCATAAGTTTGGCTGGTCGCGAGAGTTTTCTGCAAAACAGAAACTCCCGACTTAGAGTAATTAATTTTGTTCATTTTTTTATTACTATACAAGATAGTTAATTTTTAATGATATTTTAAGCTATCTGTGTAATTAGCCAAGTCTAACATAGCCCAAAAAATATGTCAAGCCCGTTAGAAGTTTACCACTGTAATTTATGTATTATTGGTATTTTAGACATCATATATCAATCTTTTGCAACGCACTTCGTGCGTTGCAAAATTTCTTTATCGTAAACTTCTAACGGGCTCAAGTCTTCACTTTTTTCTTTTTTCTATCCTTTTTTCATCCCACATCTTCCAACTAACCAACAAAGGGCTGGCCCCACACCAATCTCAACGATGGTCTTGGTATTATATTGATTAAGAGCTAAGCGGCTTCGCCTGTCTTTTATTGTATTACTCAGTTAATTAGGAAGATTGGTGTCATTGCTTATTATTCTAAAAAAGAACTTTAATTACCGTGTTTTCTCTCATCCCATTTTCTCCATGTAACAAGCAGGGGGCTGGCTATAAAAATAGAAGAATATGCTCCCGAAGTTATTCCAATAATTAAAGCTAATGAGAAATATTTGAGTGTTTCGCCTCCAAAAAAGAAAAGTGAAAACATTACAAGTAAAACTGTAATAACTGTACTGATAGACCTGCCGATTGTTTGATTTAAACTCCAGTCAACAGTTTCACTAAATGAGGCGATTCCTTTTCTTAAAATATTTTCCCTAATTCTATCAAAAATAACTATTGTATCGTGGACAGAAAAACCAAGAATAGTTAATAATGCCGCAATAATTGGAATGGAAATTTGGACATTATAAAATTTGCCCAGGACAGAAAAAACGCCCAAGGGAATTAAAATATCATGGAAAAGGGCGATTAAAGAAGTAACTCCGTATTTCCACGAAGAAACAGGCCTTGAAACTTTGCGAAATGCAAAAGCAATGTATAATGTTATGGACAATAAGGCTAAAACTATGGCTATTTCTGTTTTATTTTTCAAGTCCTGGCCTATTGAAGGGCCTATATATTGAAAACTTTTTTCTTGCACTGGTGACAATTCATTGAGTTTAGAAAGCACTTTCTGATGCTGGCTTTCATCAACCCCCTTAAATTGCAAAACCACTCCGCTGCTGCCTGTTGGCTGGACAATAATTTCACCTAAATTAAAACTTAAAAGAGCTTTTGAAATTGCTTCGTTGCTAGGCCTTTGATTTGTCCCGACTTTGTCGAGGATGCTCGATTTTATCGGCATAAAATCAACTTCCATAGTACTGCCTCCCGTAAATTCAATTCCAAATTTCAGGCCAAACAAAATCAAAAAAGCAACGGCTGCAATAATTAAAATGCCTGAAAAAATATAATAAATTCTTGAATATTTTGTAAAAGGAAAATTCATGTAATTATAGCAACCATTTAAATTTTTGGAACCGATTGCTGATGAAAACCATTAAAAGAATCCTTGTTATAAAAATTGCAGAAAATAAACTGATTACAATACCTAAAGATAAAGTCAAAGCAAATCCTTTAATAAAAGATGTTGTAAATATAAATAAAATAGCGCAGACGATTAAAGAATTAAAATTGCTGTCACGAATTGATGGCCAAGCTCTTTTAAATCCCTCTCCAATTGCCAAAGAAATATCTTTTCCTTGTTTAATTTCTTCTTTCATTCTTGCAAAAATTAAAATATTTGCATCAACTGCCATTCCTATAGACAAAACAAAGCCTCCGATGCCAGCCAAAGTCAAAGTAATTGGCACAAGTTTAAATATAGAAAGGGTTATGGCAACATAAATCACTAAAGCTATTGAGGCCAAAAATCCTGGAAACCTGTAAAATATTATCATAAATAAAACAACTGCTAAAAGACCATAAATGCCAGCTGTAAATGATTTCTGCAAAGAAACAGTCCCTAAAATAGGCCCTACTGTCTCCTGTAAAATGGGATTTCCTATTTTTACAGGTAGGGCACCAGAATTTAACCTGCGCGCAATATCGTTGGCTGTCTGCACGCTCATATTTCCGGTAATAACTGCTTTACCCCCTGTTATTTTATCCTGAACAATCGGAGCGTATAAGTCAGAATTATCAATTTTTCCATCGCCATTAGTATCAATAATAGAAGCTCCGTCTAAAAGAATTGCCAGTGGTTTTTTAATATTTCTTGCTGTAATATCTTCAAATAATTTTGCACCATCGCTGTTAAACTGAAGTTGAATTTGGGGCTTGTATGTAGTCTGGTCAAAGTTAACCGTAGCTTTTGAAAGATATTTTCCGGTTAATTCAGTAGGTTTAATATAAGGGTTTTGCAAGGCCAACTGCCAATCTTTTATTTTTTGTATATCTTCTTTTTTATTTTGAGCATCTTGCACCTCTTTTATTTTATCTAAAATCTGCTGAGTTTCTTTGGCCTCTCTTTCTTCATCAAATTCCAAGTAAGGAGTCTGGCCTATCATATTTATAGCTGACTGCACATCTTTTACTCCAGGCAATTGGACAATTAATCTGTCTTGTCCCTGAGTCTGAACTACCGGCTCTGAAACGCCAAATAAATTAACTCTTCTTTCAATAACATCGCGAAGCCCTTGCATTGCCACTGATTTATCTGAAACCTTACTTAAATCCGCCTGATAAGTTAAATTAACTCCTCCTTGCAAATCAAGGCCTAAAACATATGGTTTTGACCAAAAATGACGCAGGGTCCAATGAAATTTACTATTTAAAAAATCAACCCCTTTGTCAAAATAATTGGGGTAAGCAAAATTTCCCGCCAGCACGGCAAGAATGACAACTCCAATGAAAATCAGATATTTCTGCTGCATACCCTGATTAGAAGTCATGAGCAAAAAAATAATTTTACAAAATTATTTTTTGCCAACTCATTGCAATTTGTATTTTGATAAATATTTTGACTCGCTAAAATTTATTCTATCTTATAAAGATTTCTAACGGGGCATAAATAATTTTTTCATCATAACTAAATATTTAAAAAAAATCAAGCTCGATAAAAGATTTTTAAAAATAAAAAAACGGTTAAACCATTGTGTTTTGCACAAAGATTTAACCGTTTATGATTGTCATGGTTTCCTGACGAGCGTCCACCTCTGCTCTGGGCGAATCCATTTGAGCAGATTGCGAATGTCGCTCATTTGTAGTGCTTCCATTTCTCTGCCGTATTCGGTCAGTGAAATGATCCGATGGCAGTCGGCAAGATCATTGAGCGAAGCGTCGCGGATGCCTCTGCCTCTCGGGTCGGTCATGAGGTTGTTGGCGATCTCTCGCTTTTTTGCCTGCAAAAACAAATCTTCACTATCCGTCAGAGAGGCAATGCACATCTCAACCACATCTTCGATGGTATCGATTGCCTTGAGAGACACTGCTCCACAGCCGATTGCGAACTCGTGAAAGTGGCGGAAGTCATACCACGAGCAGTGGATGTCGTAGGCCCACGCGCGAGATTGCCTCACTTCGTCGTCGAGGATTTCGTCAAGCATGAGCTTGAGGATTCGGATTGCGGTATTCACGTTTCCGGGAATTGCCGCAACACTTAGGTAGGAACCGACATAGACAGGCGTTGTCATTGAAACATGCTTGGAATACTCAAAGACGTGTCGAGTTTCCAGTGGCGGCCTGATTTCCTTAGCACGTGGCGGAATTGGAACTCTCACGCCTTTCTTTTTCGCCGTGAGCGGACTTTCTGACAGGATTTCTATCAATTCTGCGAGCTTCAGACCACCCACACCAACCACGCTAATGTTAGCGGGCGTGTAGTGAGAGTCGTAATAAGCTTGCAGATCAGGTTGAGTGATTCGTCCCACTGATTCGGGATTGCCAAGCGGAGTGACGAACCTTTCCAACCAGTAGCCCGCGAACACGGCTTTTACTTTTCTCACGTCCAAATCAAGGTTGAACTTCACCGGATACGACCGACGAAATTCTCCGATGATCACTTGCCGCTCTCTCTCAACGAACTTTTCCATCTTTTCCGAGAGAAGCATTTGGCCAAACAGAGAGAAAGCCTTAGTGAGAACTACCCTGTCTGCAGGAACGAAGAAGTGGTACTTAGTGCACATATGACTGGTAGAACCAAGATTCACATTACCACCGCAGTCCCGAAAGAATGCAGAGATGTCTTTCTCGGGCATGCTTGCGTTTTGGCAGATGAGGTGCTCAACGAAGTGAGCCACACCCTCAAGACCAACGGGGTCTTGCTCAGCTCCACTGTGAACCACGAACCCGATGGCTTCCCATGGACGTTCGGGCCAGTGCGTTGCGTGAATAGTGAGGCCATTCGGCAACGTAGACGATTGGAACTCACCGTACGGATCCCACATAATAGACCTTCCTTTCTGTAGTTTTTTGGTTTGAAAAGAGCTGTATTTTCACTAATTATTAATATATAACATATATTAAATATTGTCAATGATTTAAAAATTTAAAGCTTTTCTAAAATTTTGAGTTCTAGTTTATCTGTTCCTGTGTCATAAATAGCAAAAGTGGGCTTAAAACGCTGACCTGCAACTTCGCCGGGATTTACAAGCAAACATTCTTTTTTTTCCCCGCTCGCAACGCTTCGCCCGCCGCTATGGCTGCCATCAGGCTGTCGGGCTGGCGTAGCAATGCGGGCGAGCCATGGCTTGTGAGTATGCCCATAAAAAACCAAATCATATTTGCCCGATTCTGCCATTTTCTTTGCAATATCTGGATAATGATTAAAAAAGATTTTTTTACCGCCCAACTCAATTTTCATTTCTTCTGGAATATCATTTAATTCAAAATCCCCATTGCCCCTGACAAATTTTATTTCTCCTTTAAAATTTTTAACGGCCTCGTCTATAGTTTCTTGATTTGTAATATCTCCGCAATGTAAAATAACATTAATTTTTTCTTTGTTAAGCCAATCAATTATCTTATTGAAATTTTTTGTGTTATCGTGGGTATCTGAAACAATCGCAATTTTCATACTTTATATAATTTTATTATATTTTATATTTAATGATATTCTCATATTCTCAAGAATATGAGAATATCATAATCTTAAAATTCAACCGCCCTTTTTCCATTTAGTTGCATTTAATAAGGGTGCATAAATATCTTGATTTTTATCTATTGTTAAAGGGTTAAAATTTAATTTATTAAACTGGGCAAATTTTACTAAGTTAACATCTTCAACAATTGCAATGGGAGTTTGCTCTTTCCCTTCTCCCATAACCAACACAGCAGCTACTGCCACAGAATCAGCAATATTTGTCTGAGACATTTTTATTTTTCTTCCAAATATGTCTTTATCCCCGCGATAATCTCTTAATGGATGAAAACCATAATAACCTATTGCAATTCCCATAACTCCGTTTTTTAACGGGGTACAATGGCTATCAGAAATAATTATTCCAAACTTTTTCAAATGATAATTTTTTTTGATAAAATCATAAACTTGTTTTGCAGCTAAAGAGGGATTGTTTGGCCATAAAATATAATATCCATTGGCATTACTTTCATCAATACCCGATGTTGGAATTAAAATATTATTTTTAAGGGTAAGTATTACATAGCCATGTGGCACCTTGTCTCTGTCAATATAAAAATCTGATTCTTGTTTTATTAAATCATCTTTATTTTTAACGGAGTCCATTTTTATACATCTCCCCTGCCAGATAGCAACTATTTTAGAAGTAATAACTATGATTGACTCTTCTTTTAACTTCAAACCAGAGAAACTCTCTTTAATTAAAGAAAATAAATCATCTTTTGGCGGTAAAAATACTCTGGTTTTAATTACTTTAACTTTCATACTTCTTTTATTTCCTTCAATTCTTGTTTTAGAATACTATTATTATCATCAAAAACAAATTTCCCGTTGAATTTCTTACCTTCTAAAAACAATGGAAACCAATGCTTGTCATCTGGCCACATATTTTCAAATGGTATTTTATCTAAATCAAACCATTCCGGCTTCATTTCTTCATTTTCTGTTAAAATACCGCTAAAATTAGTGCATTTAAAAATATTAACTTGTAGAATTTCTGGCTTGCTATGCCAAGAAAAATCCAAAACTCCCATTTTTTCTATATTATTTGTGGTTAGTCCTGATTCTTCAAATAATTCTCTTTTTGTTGCTTCTTCAATAGTTTCACCCTTATTAACTTTTCCGCCAAAACCGTTCCATTTGCCAATTCCAAAACCGCGCTTTTTTAACCCAAGCAAAACTTTATTATCCTTGCAAATTAAACAAAGCGTCATTATCTTTCTCATACTTTAATATCTTCAATATTTTTAACTGTTATCCATGAAGACATCGCGCCAAAACCTTTTTTATTGATTTGAAATGGTTTAATTTTTTTTGGATTCTTTAAAAAAATCAATATGCAATATTCCTTGTCGCGAAATTTTCCTGAAAATTTCGCGAAATCACTTTTATTTATACCAATATTTTTTCCATATTTTCCTAAAATATCTTTTACTCTTTTTCTGTTAAGTTCGGTAAACTGAATAACTTTTTTAACTTCAGATTTTATTGAAACTAGCTCACCAGAATTTTTAAAGTAAACGGTATCACCTTTTTCAATTTTCCCCCAGGGAGAATATTTTAGTTTATACCAGCGCGATTCAATTTTTTTCTGCCCAGTAATAATTTTTGAAGTTAATCCCCACGATTTTTTCATTATTGCTATATGAATCATGTCCCTACAACGCACTGGTTAAAAACACTAACCTGGCTATTGTATTGGTTAATAAAAATTTTAGTATCTTGCGATAATTGGCTATATTCATTTACTAAATTATTGTATTCATCAATTAAGACACTATATTCTTTTGACCTTTGATTTGCATTGTTAATTTCATTCCTTTTAGAATCTATTTGCAAAGAAAGATTATCCAATTTAATTTTATTATCGTCAATTTCTTTTTTTAAGCCATCAAGCGGCGCAGGACAACTAGACAATGGTAAGCCAAATTCTTGCACGCCAACCCAAGCTGTTTGCCCTTTGTAAGTCCCTTTTATAATAGCAACCCCAATATCAACAAACCTGTTATTTAAAATATTTGCCCTATGGCCGGGACTGTTCATCCAGTCTTGCACCACTTCTTGTTCGCTTGAAAAATTTCCAAGTATCAAATTTTCACCAGAAACTATATAGTCGTATCTGAAACTTTTTACCAGTGAACCAGGATCAACTCCACTTGGAGAAACATGTTCAAAATACTGATTTTTAAACATGTCATTTGCTTTTGCTTTGGCAGCTGTATCCAACTTTAAATTTTCAATAAGAGGAGGCAACAAACCATTATTATATCTTTGTATATTTGTCTCGGCTATTACTTTTGCCTTGGTTAAAACGACGTTATTTTCTTGTCCTCCAACATGTAATGGCGGGGGGGTCAAAATTTCTTTTGCAACTTCATTTATTACATTTCCCAAATCTGTTTTCTGTAAATTTTTCAAATCTTTTCCAACATTATTATAAATGCCTAAAATATTATCTTTGAAGTAAAAACCAGCCCCAAAAACTACCAATATTAATACTAAAATTATTATTTTAGATTTTCCCATATTATTTATTATATCTAATTAAAACAATAAAATACTTCATATTTATGCCCTATGGTACTTTTTATATTTTTCAATAAATCTTTTATGCAGCGGCGATATTTTTAATTTTTCAAATTCTTCCGGTGTAACCCATATAAAACCATCGTGCTCATAACTTAATTCTACATCAGTATTAACTGCTTTAGCTATATAACACATGGTTGTCCAATCATATTGGCCTTCAGACCATGTAGCCTCGTCAATTACCAGAAGGTGTTCAACTTCTAACCCAGTTTCTTCTTTAATTTCGCGGATGATGGCGTCTTGTTTATCTTCACCTGGCTCTAAAATTCCCCCGGGTAAATCCCAATACAATGGCCTCGTGGGTGCGGTTTCTGTGCGATGAATAGTTAATATTTTCCCAAAATTGTCGCATACAATTGCTTTTTGAGAAATACCGTTAATACGATTATTATTTTCCATGGCATTTTTTGAATTTTTTGCCTGAACCGCAAGGACAAGGGTCGTTTCTGCCCACCTTGGCATTGCTTGAGTTTGGCAAACCAACTTCATTTGGAATCTGATGATTATGTTTTTCTAAACCAGCTTTCAAAATATTATTTCCGATGGTTAAATCTATTTCTTCTAATAATTGCGTAAATAATTTGCGGCCTTCATTTTTATATTCCACCAAAGGATCGTGCCCGCCGTAAGCTCGTAATTTTACCGAGTCCCGCATATGCTCCATATTTGAAAGATGATCTTGCCATAAAGTGTCTATCACTTTCAAGCTGACAAATTTTATTATTTGCAGCATATTTTCCTCCCCCACCTCTTTTTCTTTTTTATCAAACTCTTCTTTTTTTAACCCGTATTTTTCAAAGTGAGCAACATTAAATGGTTTATTTTCTAACACTTCCCGGCGTTTTTTATAAATAATTTCCCGGTGCTTATTCATCACATCATCGTATTCCAACAAATGATGCCTGGCGTCAAAATTAAACCCCTCAATTTTTCCCTGAGCTGATTCCAAAGCCCCTGAAATTATATTTGCCTGTATTGGCTCATCATCTGGTACATTTAAAGCAGTCATCAAAGACTTTATTCTGTCTCCTCCGAAAATTCTCATTAAGTCATCCTCCAAAGAAACAAAAAACTGGGACGAGCCAGAATCTCCCTGCCTGCCAGCTCTTCCCCTTAACTGGTTATCAATTCTTCTTGCATCATGGCGCTCGGTGCCTAAAACATAAAGCCCTTCTAATTCCCTAATCTCTTTTGCTTGGTCAGGATTTGGCGGATTGCCCCCCAAAATTATATCAACTCCCCGACCTGCCATGTTTGTGGCAATTGTGACAGCTCCCTTTTTTCCTGCCTGGGCAATAATTTCTCCCTCCCTTTCATGATTCTTAGCATTTAAAACAAAATGGGGAATGCCTTCTATTTGTAATATTTTTCCCAAATATTCATTTCTTTCAACAGATCTTGTGCCAACTAATATCGGCTGGCCTTTTTGGTGCAATGTTTTTATTTCTTTTACCACTGCTTTAAATTTGCCTTCTTCTGTTTTAAAAATCTTATCAGCAAAATCTTTTCTTATCATTGGTTTATTGGTTGGAATCATAGCAACGTCTAATTTATAAACCTTGTCAAATTCTTCAGCTGAAGTTAAAGCGGTGCCTGTCATTCCGGATATTTTTTTATAAAGACGAAAATAATTCTGAAAAGTAATTGTGGCCAATGTCAAAGATTCCGGCTGTATTCTTACACCTTCTTTGGCTTCAACTGCTTGATGAAGTCCTGCTGACCATCGACGCCCCGGCAACATCCTGCCGGTGAATTCATCAATAATTATTATTTCATCATTTTTGACTACATAATCCCTATCTTTTAAAAACAAAGTTTTGGCTTTTAGAGCAGATTCTAATTGATGAGTCACAACAATATCATTTTCCTGCCAAGGGTCGCCTCCTAAACTTTTTACAATTTTATTCTGGCCTGCCTCTGTAAAATTAACTGCTTTTAATTTTTCATCAATAATATAATCTTCTTGAATTTTTAAAGGAGCTATTATTTTGCTAAACTGGTAATATTTTTCTGTTGCCTCTTCAGCTTGCCCAGAAATAACTAAAGGGACTCTTGCCTCATCAATTAAAATTGAATCAACTTCGTCGACAATAACAAAATTAAAACCGCGCTGAACTTGCTGGCTTAAATCATAAACCATATTATCGCGTAAATAATCAAAACCAAATTCATTGTTTGTGCCATATGTAATATCGGCCAAATAAGCTTCTTTTTTGGGTACAGGCCTTAAATAATTATCAACAACTTTAAATCCACCGACCACATCTCTTTCTTTATCTATTTGCTCATTTTTGTAATTAGCATCATAAACATATCCTGACTCGCCATTAATTACACAACCGGTAGTAAGACCCAAGGCAGCATAAATCTGGCCCATCCAAACCATGTCCCTTTTGGCTAAGTAATCATTAACTGTTACAATATGCACTCCCTTGCCTTCTAAAGCATTAAGATAAGCTGGCAAAGTGGCGGACAATGTTTTACCCTCGCCTGTTCTCATTTCAGCAATTTTGCCTTGATGCAAAACAATTCCGCCGATTAACTGCACATCAAAATGCCTTTGGCTTAAAGTCCGTTTTGAAGCCTCGCGCACAACAGCAAAAGCCTCGGGCAATATGTCATCTAAAATCTGCCCCGCTTTTAATTTTTCCTTAAATTCTTTTGTTTTTTCTTTTAATTGTTCGTCTGAAAGTTTTTGCAAATCCGGCTCAAAAGAATTTATCTTTTCCGATATGGGCTCTAAACTTTTAATATATTTATCGTTTGGATCCCCAAAAATTTTAGTAAAAATACTCATAAAAATTATTTTAAATATGTCTTCACTCTACATAAAAATCTCATTTTTAGCAATAAAAAAATCCCAATAGCAGTTACGCTTTGGGACTTAAACTAGTAAAAGAGCTACGAAAACAATACGCGCATGCCGCCAGGTTCTTCAGATGACAACCGATAGCACTTTTCGAATTGGAACTCCCCCGAATCCACAAGTTCTCTCGCACGGATAATTATTTTACAGACAAGAATTTGGCCTTCGGGGATATCGCAGTTTCCATCCCAGCATTGATTATGCTCAACATAAACCACATCCCCATAAATCCGTGGCTCTGTCCCTTCAAGTAGTCTTGTTCCAGCATAGATACTAAAACATGGAAGAGGATGATTGCCGACAAGTTCTCGGTACATTTCCAGGGACGTATAATGGGGCGTCCCATGCTTCACTACTAAAAGTAGTGATTTAGGCACTTGGGATACAAATTCATGAAACAATGCGTCTGGAATTTCCCGGATATTTTTCACGATACTCTCCTTTCAAATGAGCGGTCTAGTTCAACACAATTTTAGATTAAACAATTTAACTAGAAAAGTCAAAAAAATCGGCTGGAGCCGATTTTTAAAAATTATTTTGTTGTGATTTTCTTTGCTGGCGCCTTGGGAACTCCATTACTTTAGATTTATATCTTCTTATTTCCCTTTCTAATTCCTTTTTAACTTCTGCAATTGCCTTGCTTAAATCTTCGCCGTGTGATTTTGCTATTAAATTTTTTCCTGGTAAATAGATTTGAGCCTCAGCCATAAAAACATTCACTTTTTTATGGTGTTTATTTTCTTTTTCAACCTCAATAAAAACTTCTGAACTGCCGTTTCTTAAAATATTTATAAATTTTTTAGGCCGCTTATCCTTTTATTTATTAAATTTTCTAATGAGTCTGTAAGTTCTAAATTTTTTAGGCCGCTTATCCTTTTATTTATTAAATTTTCTAATGAGTCTGTAAGTTCTAAATTTTTTGTTTTAATAATTATTTTCATTAATCAATAATAAATTAATTTTCCAAAAATTGTATTTCCTGTTCTAAAGTAATCCCGTATTTTTTTTTAACTGCTTTTTTAACAAATTCTATCAATTTTAAAACATCTTTTGCTTTGGCTCCTCCTAAATTTACCATATAATTTGAGTGTTTTTTTGAAATTTGCGCTTGACCAATTTTTTTACCCATCAAACCAGCTCCGATAATAAACCAAGCTGAAGGTACAATTGGAAAGGGATCTTTTTTTACTTTGTCTAAAAAAAGTTTTTGAATCTTAGGAGGAATTTCATTGAAATCAACATTTTTAAAAACACTGCCGGCATTGGGATATTCCAAAGGATGCTTTTCTTTGCGATATTGAATATGAGATTTTGCAATATCCTGAATTATTTTTTTATCGCCTTTTTTAAATTTTATGGTTGCAGAAAGAACAACCCAATTTTTTTTTTTAAAAATTGATGACCTATAAGAAAATTGGCATTGTTTATTAGACAATTTTCTAAATTTTAAATTATTATCCAAGGCTTCTACTTGTAAGATTGAATCTTTAATCTCTCCGCCAAATGCTCCAGCGTTTCCTCTAACTGCTCCGCCCAATGTTCCGGGCAGACCTCCAGCCCATTCTAATCCCGCTAAGCCTTTTTTTACAGAAAAATCAACCAAATTTTTCATTTCTACTCCAGTTTCTGATGTAACAATATTTTTTAGCTTCAAAGACCATTTGGCAGATTGAATTTTTATGACTAAACCCTTAAAGCCGTTGTCGGAAACTAAAAGATTACTTCCTCCTCCTAAAACAAAGACTGGTAATTTTAATTTCTTGGCTATTTCTATTCCTTTTACTAAATCTTTTTTTTCTTTTGTAATTAAAAAATATTCGGCTGGCCCGCCGATTTTAAAAGTAGTATGTTTTTTCAATAAAATATTTTTCTTAATACTGGGTAATCTTTCTTTAAGAATTTCAAAGAGTTTGTCTTTCATTTTTTTAATAATTGATTTATCTTTGTCCTAGTCAAAATCCCCACAATTCCTGTACCTTGAGAAAGTCTTACTGGAACTAAAATTTCATCTTTATATTTATTTTGAAAACGAATTACGGCAGACTTTGTTAAATTACCAAAGTTTCCAGTTATCAATCCTTCAGGATAAATATCTGTCCCTTGGGATTTTAGAAACTGCTGCAAGCAACTTACATCGTTTTTATTTAAAATACCGACATAAAGATTATTATTCAATGCAGAACATAAATTATTATCATTTTGACCTCCGCCATTTTTTGAAGCTTGGATATCGGCAATCTGTTTTTTCAAAGAGTCAATTTGAACTAAAAGTTTTTGTATTAAAACCGGATCTTCTTTCAAAAAATCACCGGTAATTGAAACAGTAAAAGTATAAGGATAAGTTAATTCAGAACCATCAAACCCAAAAACTTTTGTTTGCAAAGATGGAATAATAATTAAAGAATTATATTTAGTGCCAAAATCTTTAATATTAATTTCTCCTTTTTGATTTTTATCAAGTTTTAAAAATTTTACTGTATAATTATTATCTTTGTCATAAATTATATATGGCACCTGAAAATTAAGACCGGCCAAACTTAAAAATTCTAATTTTAAATTCCCGCTACCTCCAATAATTTTTTGCCAATTACCTGCCCAATTTTTAGTAATATTAGTCACAGATAAAGAACTATTACCGACCAGAGGTAAAAAATTAAGGGATGAATTTATCCTTAAATTTTTGAGATTTTGATTTAGATAACAATATTTCAAGTCCAAAGAACAATCATTAATTACATTTGCTATTGTCCAATTAGTAAAAATTTGAGCAAAATCTTCATTTATGCCATTCTTTAAAAGAGCTTCATTTATACTAGCAATACCAACTGACTTAAGTTTTAAAGAATCATATAAAACGCTTGTGCTATAGTGGTCTACCAAATAATGCATAAATAAATTAACAACCGCGTAATCATATTTTGTCTCCTGCCATTCCGTTAAAGAATCAGAAGGTTTTTCCAAAAAATCCTTAACCCTCCTCTGAAGATTACTACCTTCATAAGAATTATCATATCCTAAAATAGTTGAAGAGTAATCAGCTCTTGCTTCATTAAGCCATACTTCCTCCTGAACGCCCTGAATCTTATCCTTTTGATTAAAAGTGATAAGGTGTACAAACTCATGACTGATAAACATTTTTAACCTAGCGTCATCAATATGCGAAATTGACAAATAAATCATCTCTCTTTCGTTTGAATCGGGCACCTGAAGCTTAATATATTCGTCTGCCGAACGAAAATATCCTCCAGCACCTTCTTTCATTGGATGGAATAAAATTGTAATTTTGTTGTCACCATCAACACCAGGCTTCCATTCTGAACCAAAAACAGAAGTTAATGTCGGATAAATTTTATTATCAAATTCAAAAGATAGGCTATCTAAATTAACTAAAATCTCATTTTGCTTAGCTGGAACTTGAGAATCCCACCAATTTTTTTCTACATAAAAGTAAAGACTTGGAGATGTTTTAACTAAAACAGCTGAAACTTGCGACCTTGCGCTTGTATCAAAATTCTTATCTACATTAAAATTTATATTGTCGTTAATATTAGCGGCTTTAATCTGTACACCATAAAATAATATAAAGAGTACACTTACTGTAAAAAAAATATCTTTAAATTTTTGATAAATGTCCATAAAGTACGTTATTTAATTTTTTTAACTTTAGCATAAAAAACAAAAAATCGCCAATATTTTATTATTGTACAATAATAAAAATTCCCGCTAAGCTTAGCGGGAATTTTTATTTAACCTAGTTAATATAGTAAGGAGTAATATTTTTTAGACAATCAATGATTTCTTTAAAGTTTCCTGTATGTATTATATTTTTTAATTTATTGACATTATTTTTTAAATCATTAATATTCACGCTAGACATTTTTGCCATAAAAATTTTTTGGTTTTGAGTTGCAACTACCCCCTCTTCTGCTGTTAAAATTTCTTCAAATAATTTTTCTCCAGGCCTTATTCCTATAAAAACAATTGCAATCTCTTTATCTGGCTTAAAACCTGACAATTTAATCATTTCCCTTGCCAAATCTAAAATTTTTACTGGTTTTCCCATATCTAAAATAAATACTTCTCCACCCCGACCCATAGCTCCCGCTTGCATAACTAAAAGACAAGCTTCTGAATTTAACATAAAATATCTTTTCATATCAGGATCGGTTACTTCTACAGGACCTCTTTTTCTTATCTGCTCGCGAAATATAGGAATTACACTGCCACGACTGTCCAAAACATTTCCAAATCTTACTGAGACAAATTTTGTACTATTCTCTGATTTTTTTTCTTTATTACCATACGATAAATTTACTTTCGAAGAAATGATAGGGGGAATACTGTTATATGCCTGACAAATCATTTCTCCTATTCTTTTTGTAGCCCCCATAACAGATGTTGGATTTACTGCTTTATCTGTTGAAATAAAAATAAATTTTTCAGCTTTATATATTAAACTGCGAGAAACTAATATTTCGGTGCCAAAAATATTATTTTTTACAGCTTCATCAGGCTGATTTTCCATTAAAGGAACGTGTTTGTAAGCTGCGGCATGAAAAATTATTTTTGGTTCAAAATCTTCGAAAATTCTACTTATTCTATTTTCGTCTTTTATATCCGCCACCAATGATTTTATTTTTAAATCGGGAAATTTATTTTCTAATTCTTTTGAAATATTAAAGATACCTGTTTCGTCTTGATCTAATAATAAAAGTAAAAGCGGATTAAATTTTGCAACTTGCTTAGACAACTCCGAACCTATAGAGCCCGCAGCTCCTGTAATTAAAACTATTTTATTTCTTATAAAATTTTCTATTTGCTTTTTATCTAAATTTATTGGCTCTCTACCCAATAAATCTTCTATATCAACATCTTTTAAATTTTTAAGAGATGCTTCTCCTCTAATTATTTCAGTTAATGAAGGGGCTATCTTAATTTTTCTTACACCAGATTTTCTTCCTAGTTCAACTGCTTGATTTATTGCCTTATTGGCAACAGAGGGAAGAGCAATTATTAATTGTTTGATTTGATTATTTTTTACTATAGTGGGAATATCGCAAATCCTGCCAAGAACTTTTATTCCATGTATTTTAACTCCCTGTTTAATTTTATTATCATCAACAAATCCAACAGGATTATAAGAATTTATTTTCAGAGACAGTATATTTCTTAAAATTTGCTCTCCGGCATCATCGGCTCCCACTATTAAAGTCCTTTCTTTTTTGACCATTCTGCTTTTACCCACAATCCTAAAATAAATTCTTTTGGAAAAACGCAACAAACCGCAAAATATAAATACTAGGATATAACTTATGAAAATTGTAGACCTTGGAAAGTTCTGAAAATTAGGAAAATACTTTGATATGTATATAGTAATGGATAAAAATAAAAATGAGATTGTTGTTGCTTTAAATAAGGAAATTACTTCATCGGTACTGACATAGGACCAAGAAAAAGAATAAAGTTTTTGGAAATAAAATATTGGGATTGTAAAAACCAGCGCTAAAATAATAATCCTAAATACGAAGGGATAATATTGCACGGGAATTTCGCCATCAAATCTCATTAAAAAGGAAAACCCGACAGAAATAACAATTAAAATTATGTCGCTTATAACAAAAAATAAAGTTTTAGTTGTTTTTGTTTTTTTAAATAAATTCATTATATTTTCAAAATAGTTTCTTTTAAATTTTCAACCACAAAATTTATTTCTCCCTTTTTTAAATTATTGAAAAATGGCAAGGCTAAAGTCCTTTTGCTTATATTTTCTGCAACAAGAAAATCACCCATTTTGTAGCCAAACTCATTTTTGTAAAATGGCTGTAAATGGATTGGTTGGAAATAATCTGAACATTGGATTCCCTTTTTTGCCATTTCCTTTATAATTTTATCTCTTTTTTTACCCCCAAAACTCTCTGATAATTTTACAACGTAAACAAACCAACTTATTTTATTTTTACTATTTGTGTATGGAATTTCCAACTCTTTAATTTCTTTTAATTTTTTGTTATATAACTGAGCCACCCTTTCTCTTTCTTTGATAATTTCTTCTATTCTTTTCATTTGAGAAACTCCCAAAGCACTACTCATCTCATCTAATCTATAATTATAACCCAGTCTTACATGTTCTAACCATTTACCATTTTGAACTTTTCTACCTTGATTTGCCATACTTTTGCATAAATCAGCAATTTTTTTATTATCGGTTAAAATCATGCCCCCTTCTCCAGTGGTTATTTGCTTGTTCGGATAAAAGGCAAAAATAGCTGCATCCCCAAAACTGCCGCATTTTTTGCCTTTATATTCAGATCCCAAAGCTTCGGCAGAATCTTCAATTAAAAAAAGTTTATTTCTTTCGGCAATTTTTTGCAACTTGCTCCAATCAGCAGGATTTGAAAACACATCTACTGCTAAAATAGCCTTTGTTTTGGAATTTATATATTTTTCGATAAGCTCAGGGTTGATGTTAAAATCATCATTTTTAATATCAACAAAAACCGGTTTTGCTCCTTCATATAAAATACAATTTGCAGAAGCAACAAAAGAAAAAGGGGTTGTAATAACTTCGTCTCCCTTCCTAATTCCCAAAGCCCTTATAATTAAATGCAAAGCGCTAGTGCCGCTGTTGGTAGCCACCGCGTAGTTTACCCCGATAAATTGAGCCATCATTTTTTCGAATTCTTGTAACTTTGGTCCCAAGGCCAATTTGGGGCTATTTAAAACTTCCAACACCGCATTTTTTTCCAAGTCGGTAATATCTTGCTTTGAAAGCGGAATATGTTGCATGCTTATGATTAAATATTATTACTTAAATACTATCAGATTTTCACTTTAAATCAACAAAAACACAAATATTGAGCCCGTTATTTGACATTAATTTTTATTGTGATATGATTACTTTGTTTGCATTAGGCTTTTGCCCAATGCCTTTTCTCTGAATTTACCAGAGAAAAATCCAGCACATTTCAAAGGAGCGAAACATGAGCCGAATTGAGAGGGTTTTAAAACCCGAGGAATCAACCGAACTGGCAAACATGGCAATTATGCTTTACAGTCTGCCACGGCTTGAGAAAGAATGCCATGCGCTTGCCGTCTATCCTGGAATGGGAGAAACGTGGCGGCTGGAAGAAATCATCTCGGCTTGGCACAATAAAAGAGAATTTTATGCCGAGCACCTTTTGATCGCCGGTGCGGAGTGGCAAAAAGAAACCACTGCCATCCGACCACCGATCATTGAGAATCTCAAAAAACCGCCTTTCGGCCTTTGGCGCACCGAAAACGTCCATGCCCAAGACCATGCCCGCCATACCAAAGACCAAGCGGAATGGTTGGTAGCAAAAGTGCAAGAACTTCACATTGAAAGTCTGGCACTTTTCGTTTCACCCTATCATCTTCTACGGGCATATCTGACGCTCCTGAAAACTTTCATTAATTTGAAGGTCGCTCCAATCGAAATCATCCCGGTACCAGTGGCAATTTCGCCAAGCACCATTATCCCAGAAACGGGAACCGATGCCTGGGCGCTTGTCCAAGGAGAAATGGTAAGAATCAAGACATACCAGGAAAAGGGCGACGTGGCCACTCTGCCAGAACTCCAAGAATACTTGGGCTGGCTGTGGCAACAGCCGTTGCTCCAAAGCTGAATCCACGCGGCATCTTGCAAAACCTTGCAAGATGCCTTTTTTATTTATAAAGCAATACTCCTGCCAATATAAATATAATTTGCAGAAAATAACAGATGGCCAGGGTTTTTTTGGTAGAAAATCCTGCCTGCATAAGATTATCATAAAAATGCGAACGGTCTCCAAAAAACATCGATCTCCCCGCGGCTAACCGCCTTATATTCGTGAAAACCCCATCAAATACAGGCAGACCAATAATAAAAACGGTACTTATCACACTGTATATACTATAAGGCTTAGAAAAAATCATCGCCAACACGGTTAAGATAAAACCTAAAGAATAGGCTCCGGAATCCCCCATGAAAATCTTGGCAGGCGGAAAATTAAAACATAAAAACGATGCAACCGCTCCTAGGGAAACCAACGAAATAATTAAAGCAAAATTATTGCCAAACACCAGACTCAACAAAGCAAACCCGATTAAAGAAATAAACACCAAACCTCCCGCCAAACCATCCATGCCATCCTGGTAGTTTACTGAATTTATCACGGTAAAAATAAAAACAGAACCTGATAATATAGAAATAAAGTAAAAAGGAATAACATTGAAAACGATACCCGCAAACGATAAAATAATAGCTGGAATTAGTGCAGACATTATCAATATTGGAAATTTTACAAATGGTTTTATGGTTGAAATGTGCTTCCATGTTACATCATCCCAAAACATCACTGAAAAAATAATCAAAAATCCGAAAAAGATAGCAGCGCTTTTTAAAAAATAATTTTTTTCTGAAAAAAAGAATACTCCCAAAAATAAAGGCACTGCCATGCCCAAACCTCCCAATAAAGAGATCGGTTTTTTATGGATTTTTAATATATCGCCTTCCGCGATATCAACTACTTTTTTGGTTTTTTCAGAGAACGCAATAAGGAAAGGAATTATTAGCAGTCCTGTCAAAAAAGGAGTAAAAAAAATAATAAAGAGGCTATTTTGCAAGATCATAAATATAAATTCTTGATGATTTACCCCCATGAACACTAGTATTTTTTAAAAAATAAAATCCGCTTTTTTCATAAAAATGTATGGCGGACGCCAGTTCCTCCCCTACTAACACTTTAAAAGATTCAATATTTCTTCTTTTCATTTCAGATGTAAATTCCAAAAAAATCCTGCTGGCAATTCCCTGCCCTTGTAATTGGCGCGATACAGCCATAGTTAAAAGTTCAGCAGGGGGAAGTTTTTTTTCTTTTATCGGATATAACAAAATTTCAAAAACTTTCTTTACATAAGAAACACTAAAAATCTTTTTACATAGTAGAAAAAATGATTGGAAAAAATATTTTTGGAGAAAATAAAAATATAATTTGTTAATATCAGTAACACCAGATATAAAACCAACCACCGTATCTTGCTCTTTGGCAACTACGCAAAAACTATATTTTGATTCAATAATTGCCAAATAAAGATTTTTTAAAAATGTTAATTTTAACGTGCTTAAAAATCCCTGGCTTATCTCGGCTTTATGGATTTTGGCTATATTTAATGCATCAGTTCTATTTGCTAAACAAAAAATCATCTATTTTTAATCTAACCTAATTTTATGTTAATTAATTCTTTAATTTTTTCTTCCATCTTACCAAAAAACAACCTTTCATCAAACTCTTTTTTTGCTTTTATCCTACCGAGCTCACCCATTTTTTTTGCCGTATCTGGATTTGATAAAAGATACATAATAGCTTCTGCCAATGCTTGATAATTTTTTGGCGCTATTAAAATACCGGTAACATTCGGCTCAATTGCCCCACGACATCCCCGAACATCCGTGGTAATTACCGGTCTTGCCATGGCTGATGCCTCCATAATACTATGCGAAAAACCCTCTCTAAAAGAAGGTAATACAAATATGTCTAACAAGGGATAAATTTCTTCAATATCGGTTCTTTCCCCTAAAAATAATACATTTTTTTCTATGCCAAAATCTTTAACTATACTAGGATTAATACTATCTTTTTTTTGTACATCATCAGGACCTACTACTAAAAGCAATGCATCTGGAAATTTTTCAATAACTTTTTTATGAGCCTCAAAAAGTTCTATATATCCTTTTTCTTTGACTAACCTGGCTACAATGCCGATTACAGGAATTCCCAAACTAATTCCTATTTTTTTCTTTTTTTCTTTTATAAATTCCTGGGAAAATCTTGCGTTATCAAATTTTACAATATCAATTCCGTCCCCTATATATTCGGATATAGCATCTTTAATAATTTTTTCTTTTTTCGCTGTTTCGAAATCTTCTTTATTTCTAAAAAATATAAAATCCGAGCATCGAGCCGCGAGGCGCTCAATAAGAATAAAAAACTTTCTTTTTAAATAAGGCGTTCGCTCATGAAAGTAAAAACCAAAAATAGTATTTAAAATAACTGGTGTTTCCGCCATTTTTGCCGCCAAGCAACCCAATAGTCCAGGCTTTGGAGTAAAAGTAAAGACAATATCAAATTTTTCTTTTTTAAAATAAAAAAACAATTGAAACAAAGAAATCAAATCTGAAATCGGACTGAAGGCTTTTCTTTTAATTGTGATTTTTTTTATTTCTATTCCTTCTTTTTCAATATCTTTAATCCATTTTCCCGGGGAGCAAACTGCAAAAACTTTATACCCTTTATCTTTAAAAAATTTTAATTGGGAAAGCAGTAAAAATTTTAAAGTAATATCAACAGCTACCACAAAACAAATTTTTGCATTTCCCTCTCTTTTGAAAAGAACTTTTTCATCATTCTTCATACCATTTAATTGTTTTTAATAGGCCTTCTTTAATATTAGTCTTAGGATGCCAGCCAAATTCTTTTTTTATTTTTTCAGTATCTATTGCGCTTCTTCTCGTTTCTAAAACACTTAGATTTTTATAGAGGGGCTTAATTTTTGCGCCAAGAAAATCTTTTGTTAATTTAAAAACTTCATTTAAACTAACCTCTTTGCCGCTTCCCACATTATAAATTTCATTGTTACCCTTTTTTGCCAACATAATCAGTGCTTTGACCACATCATCAATATATATAAAGTCTCTGGTTTGATTCCCTGTGCCATAAATAACGGGGCTTTCTTTCTTTAACATTTTTATAATAGTAGCTGGGATAAATCCGCTTTGCCATTGTCTTGGCCCATACGCATTGCTTAAGCGCGCTATGGTAAAATCTAAATTATAATTTTTACCATAAAGTTCTATGTATTTTTCTGTAATTACATTTGCCAAGCCATATAAAGAGCTTGGGTGAGCGGGATACTCTTCTTTAGTGGGAATTACTTTGGCACTTTCATAGATTGCCCCGCCACTGGAAATAAAAACTATTTTTTTAATCTTATGTTTCTTACAAGCATCTAAAATTATTTTAGTTCTTGATAAAAAATGCATATCCTTTAAAAAAAGCGGGTCTGCTATTACTCTTCTTAAACTTATCGCACCAGCTAAATGAAAGACAACATCAGGTTTTTCTTTTTCAAAAACATTGGCAACTTTTTTAGCCTCCTCAATATTTATTTTATAGCTTTTAATTTTGGAGTTATGTATTCTTATGGACGCAGTTGATGCATTGTCTATAATAACTACATTATTTCCCTGGCTTAAAAGCGCCTCTGATAGATGAGAGCCGATAAATCCAGCGCCTCCAATTATGAGATATTTTTTCATATAATTTTTTGACATAATTTTCTGTAGGATCATTAAAACTTATGAACATCATTGAAAAAAAACAAATAAAAACCGGAATGCGAATTCTTGCGATAATTCCATAATTATTGACAAAAAGACAGAGAGCTCCTATAGCTAAAACACTAAACATTAATAAAGGGAGAGTAAATCTATGAAATTTTAAAAACTCTAAAATCCCCCTTTTTATAATAAATCTAATGGAACCATATATGGAAACAATTATCAACAAATACCATGGGATAGTTTCTGCCAAACCCACAATTTGTCTTTGGTACCTAAATTGCCAAGGGAAAGGACCCAATAAACTATACACAAAAGATTGGGAAGAATTTTTTAAAAATGCGAGAATTCCTCCATTGAATCCGGTTTCTATGGCAAACGTTGACCCATTGCCATTAAGTTCTTGCTGGGGAGGATTTTGTTGAGACGTACTTGGTTGAGTGATACTTGGTTTAGTAGTGGTTGGTTTAGTAGTGGTTGGTTTAGTAGTGGTTGGTTTAGTAGTGGTTGGTTTAGTAGTGGTTGGCTGAGAATTTAATGGCGAATTATTGCTATTATAGACAACCTCTCTGTAATAGGTAATACTTTTAGGATTAAGAAATCTTTTAAAATTATTTGATCCATAATAGCCATCACCTAAAACAAAAGGAGAAAATCCTAGAAAAAAAATGACCATCAGCCAATATATCATTCTTTTCTTCATGATAAAGACAGATAAAAATGGCCAAGAAAAAATAAAACTAAACATAAGCGCATACCCAATATAAAAACGAAGGTTAATTAATCCAGTTAAAATAACAAAAAATATTAAAAATTTTACCCAAGAAAAATTTTTAAATATTTTTAAAAGAAGCAGCATCCCCGCTAACACAAGTGGTATGATTACCGTGTCCTTCAATAACAGGCTGCCAAAATATAAATAACTTGGGTAAATACTAACTATAAGACTTGCTAAAAGAGCTATTTTTTTTGTTCCGCCCATTTCTAAGGTTATTATATACACTAATAAAATAGAAACTGCGGCCAGCCAAACTGTAAAAAATTGACCAACAATCATATCTGGCAATGTAACCGTATATAAAATCCCAATTAAAATGGGGAAAAAATGTTCGGTATAAAGGCCAGCCAATGAAAAATTTCCTTTCCAAAACCTAATGGATATTTCTTTGGCTACGGAATGATAAAGATCGTAGTCTCCGCCCCCACCAAATGGTTTAAAACCAACATAGTAAATAAACAAAACAACCCCAAGATGAATTGCAAGGGCTATTAAAAAAATGGCGTATATCCTTTTACTTTTTATGCCGGTCCTACCTGTAATAAAAATTGTTGCGCCAGACAACACTAAAAGAAGCAAAAGACCAATAAATAACCCTCTGTCAAAAAAACTTACCATAAATAGCAAAAACGCCGAAACTATCGCAAAACAAAGTATTGGTCTTTTTTCCTTCTTATTTATTGTTGTTCTAACATACTGAAAGGTATCAGTCAATTTTTTCATATACTAGTGTTTGAAAAACTTTTTCGTATTCTTCCACGCTCTTTTTAACAGAAAAAAACTCGGCTCTTTTTTTTCCTTTCTCTGAAAACTTTTTTGCTAATAAAGGGTCGCGTAAAATTTTTAAAATTGCCGCAGCCATACTTTCTTCATTATTGACTGGAACTAAAATTCCATTTTTCATATGTTCTATTATCTCGCCAGGACCCGTAGGGCAATTTGTTGAGACTACCGGCACTCCACAAGCCATTGCTTCAATGATTACATTTCCAAAGCCCTCTTGCAAGGAGGACAACACAAATACCGAAGCCCTCGCCATATACTTGAAAGGATTTTGCTGAAAACCCAAAAAGGCAATGTTTTGGGACAACCCCATGTGGCCGGCAAGTTGCATTAATGTTTCTTTTTGCGGGCCTTGGCCCAAAATAACCAAACGAGCAGGGCGGGTTTTTAACACCAAATCAAAGGCCTTAAAAAGCGTGGGGTAATCTTTACATGTTACCAGGCGCCCGACCGCAACAATAACCGGAATTTTGACATCAGAAAACCAAGGGTGGTCAATCGGTTCTTGCACCAATTGGTAGAGGTTGTTGGTAATTACGGGATTGTATATTACCTTAGTTTTTAAGGTTTGGTTTACGGTTTTTAACATATCAGACGCAATTCCTTTTGAAACACAGATGATTGCTTCGGCTTTCGGATACAGTCGATTGCATATGCTTGGCATAAAAAAACGGGCAAAAAACCCGCGCCAAAAGGTTTTGGCGATAATTGGCAACATGGAAAACACAGAATGTTCTGTGATAATAATTTTTGTTTCTACTCTGGCAAAAACTTTAGCAGTGATAGAAATAATATTGATGCGAGGAAACGCTGAAATAAAAATATCTGGTTTTTGTTTTTTTAAATACGGTATTAACTTAAAAAGGAGCCCCACGCTATAAGGAGCATTTACATTAATAATCGGAATATCCCTACGTATTTCTTTTATAAAGTCTCCCTCTGCTTTTCCTAAAACAAGGGACACTCTATACTTTTTCCTATCAATATTATTAACAAGATTGACTACATTTCTTTCGGTCCCCCCGGGCTCTAACGAAGGAAGAAAAAAAGCTATAGCAACCCTCTCTTTTTTATCAATCATTTTTAACCAAAACAAGGCTCTTAGTCCTTGCAATTAAAACAAATTTATTATATTATCATACTATAATTTATAGGGCAAAAAATCAACATTAAGAGAATTTTAAAAATTAGAGAAATCTAAGGTTAAATACCCCTTATTTTAAAAGGTAGAAATTATATATAATAAATCGCTCGATCGAAATAGAAAAATGTGTTTTTCTACTCCTTCTTCCCTAAGTCGTAATTTTCCGCTAAAGTGGATAGATCTTGCGACTATGCATAATTATGAAAAAAGTTCTCATCACCGGCGGTGCTGGTTTTATTGGTGCTAATTTTGTATATACATTTTTAGATTTAGGATACCATGTTACTATTATCGAAAAACAAGAAACAAATCTTTGGCGACTTGAAACTATAAAAGATACCATTACCATACAGCATATTGATCTGACAAACTATGAAAGATTAGAACCTTTTATCTTAACATTACAACCAAACATCATACTTCATTTTGCAACCTACGGAGCATATCAGTCAAAACAGCAAGACATACAAACTACCATTAATACTAATTTACTAGGAACCATTAATTTAGTGAATGCCTGTGCCAAAATACCATTTGAATGTTTTATTAATACCGGCACCAGCTCAGAATACGGTTTAAAAAACAGGGCAATGAAAGAAACCGATGTGCTTGAGCCAAACAATCTTTACGGAATTACAAAATCTGCCTCCACCATGTATTGCTCCTATATGGCAACATCCAAAAATTTACCTATCGCAACTGTAAGACCCTTTGCAGTATATGGTTATTTTGAAGAAAAAGAACGGCTTGTCCCAACCATTATAAGGGCTTGTTTAGAAAACTCGCCGTTGAAATTATCTTCCCCAAACTCTGTAAGGGATTTTGTTTTTATAGAAGATTTAATAAGCGCCTGCATGCTCATAATAAAAAACATAGAAAAAACTAAGGGGGAAATTTTTAATATTGGCAGCGGAAAACAAACCACCATTGAAGAAGTTTTTAAAATTACCAAAAAAATTACGGGCTCAAAAATACAACCGACATATAATCAAATCAAACAAAATCAATACGAACCTCAAAAATGGCTGGCCGATATTTCTAAATCAAAAAAGATGCTACAATGGAAACCAAAATATAGTTTGGAGGCAGGCCTTAAAAAAAATCTATCGTGGTTTAAAAAAAGTCTATCGCTCTATGGAAAAAATTGATTACAAAAAGACGGCAACTGAAATAAGAAAAAAAATCCTGGACATGAAATTAATGTCTCAAAGCTCGCATATCGGCTCTGATTTTTCTTGTGTTGATATTTTAACGGTTCTTTACTTTAAAATTTTAAAACTAAACATTAAAAATCCAAAGGAAGAAAATCGCGATAGATTCATTCTAAGCAAGGGGCATGCGGCAAGCGCTCTTTATGCAACACTTGCCCAAAGAGGATTTTTCCCAAAAGAAATTTTAAAAACATACTGCCAAGATGGAAGCAAATTAGCGGGTCATACCATAAAAGATTGTGTGCCGGGAGTTGAAGTTTCCACTGGTTCTTTAGGCCATGGGCTACCCATAGGGAATGGTATGGCTTTAGCTGCAAAAAAGGATACAAAAATTCATCGGGTTTTTGTGTTAATTTCAGATGGAGAGTGCGACGAAGGCTCAAATTGGGAAGCAGCGTTATTTGCAAGTCATCATAAACTAGATAACCTAACGGCTATCATAGATTACAATAAAATCCAGTCTTTCGGCAAGACAAATGAAGTGTTAAATTTAGAACCGTTAAAACAAAAATGGGAATCTTTCGGCTGGCAAGTTAAAGAAGTGGACGGACATAATTTCAAAGAACTTGAAAAAATCCTGCTTGGCATACCTTTCAAAAAAAATTACCCGAGCATTATTATCGCCCATACAATTAAGGGAAGTGGAGGGCAAACAGCTTGTAATATCTTTGAAGATAAGTTAGAATGGCACTATAAAAGCCCGAATCAAGAAATATATGAAAATGCCATCAGACTACTCAATCAAGAAAAAATGTAAATTTTGTCAAAAAGTTTTTTTTGCTTATATTTATAATATTAAAAAGGGTTTTGGGAAATATTGTAGCAAAAAATGTAGTAATAGGGGCAATAATTTAGGTTTTAAAAAGGGACATATTTCTTTTTTGACAGAAGAAAGTAGAAAAAAAATAAGTTTAGCGTTAAAGGGGAGAGTCGTTTCTGTTATCACGAGAGAAAAAATTAGCAAAGCGAATATTGGTAAAGAAATTTCAAAAGAACATAGGAAAAAACTTAGTGAAGCCCACAAAGGAACGAAAAAGCCTTGGGTAAAAGGATTTCCAGAAGGACATACAATTAATTTAGGAAGAATTTTGCCGAAAAAGGGCAAATATATAAATTGTTTAAATTGTGGTAAAAATTTCTATGTAACCAAAGAACAACTCAATAAAAGAAGACATTGTTCTAGAATATGCCTTTTTAATTCTAGTGAATGGAGAGCGAATATAAGCAAGAGAAATAAAGGTAAAACATTGAGCGAAGAAACAAAAGAAAAATTAAGCTTGGCTCTCAGGGGCCCTAAGAGTTCTTTATGGATGGGAGGGGTAGGACTTGTTTCAAAAAATTTAAGACAGAGACCACAATATATGCAATGGCGAAGAAAAATTATCAGACGAGATGGCTACAAATGCATCCAATGTGATTCTGAAAAAAAATTGACCGTAGATCATATTATTCCTGTAGTGGAAAATCCAGATTTAATTTTTGAGATTTCTAATGGTAGAACTTTATGTTGGGATTGTCATAATCAAGTAACCATTAAATGGAGAAAGTCTAGAAGATTACAAAACTTACAAAAAAAATGAGAAAAGAATTTATTGAAACACTCATAACATTAGCGGAAAAAGACGAAAACATTTATCTTTTAAATGGGGATTTGGGTTTTTCTTTTCTTGAAGAATTCGCCAAAAAATTTCCCGACAGATACGTTAACTGCGGGGTAGCTGAACAAAATATGATTGGCGTAGCTACGGGGCTGGCAATGGAGGGCAAAAAAGTATATGTCTATTCTATTATTCCATTTGCAGTTTTTCGCTGTTTTGAACAAATAAGAAATGACATTACTTACCATGACTTAGATGTAAAAATAATCGGCGCTGGTGCGGGTTTTGCCTATGGAACCCACGGAGCCACTCATTTTGCAGTTGAAGATATTGCAGTATTGCGAGTTCTGCCAAACCTGACCATTCTTTCACCAGCCGACCCCATAGAAATGGTGCAATTGGTTTTACAATCAGGCCAAACAAAAAATCCAACCTATATACGACTTGATAAAAATACCAAAAAACTACACCAACCCAACGATAAAATTGTTATGGGAAAACCATCTATTTTAAAAAATGGAAAAGACGGAGTTATTATTACTATCGGCTCATACTTAGATACCATTATTAATGTGCAAAAAAGGCTGGCAGAGAAACGCCACACTCTAAAAGTATTACATTTGCATACCATAAAACCGATCAATGAAAAGGCGCTCCTTTTGGAATTGGCTGGCCAAAAAATTATATTTACTATAGAGGAGCATAAACTGGCTGGAGGCATTGGCACTATTATAGGAGAAATTTTATTAAAAAATAACATTAAAAATGTTATTCTAAAAAGCATCGGTGTTAAAGAAGGCTACCCAAGCGTCATAGGCAAACAAGATTACATGAGAAAATATTATAACATAGATGAAGATAGTGTGTATAAAAAAATATTAACTGAGTTAGGAAAAAGATGAAGAAAAAACAGATAAAATCCGTGCGCGTGCCATACGCTTTTTCAGTACATGGAAAAGAAGAAATAGATGCGGTGGTAAGGGTGCTTAAGGGAAACACTGCATTGGGAAACCACACTAAAGAATTTGAACAAAAAATTGCGGCGATTTCTGGTAAAAAATATGGCATTATGGTAAACTCTGGCTCTTCTGCCAATTTATTGGCTTTTGAACTGTTAAACCTGCCAAAAGGCAGTGAGGTCATAACACCATTGTTAACGTTTGCAACAACGGTTGCTCCTATTGTTCAAAAGGGGCTGGTGCCGGTATTTATCGATGTAGAACAAGATACGTATCTTGTTAATATTGATCAATTGGAAAAAGCAATTACTAAAAAAACTCGGGTTCTGATGGTGCCTTCCTTGCTTGGCAATATTCCAAACCTTGAACGTTTGTCAAAAATTGCCAAAAAACATAAACTCTTTTTAATAGAGGACTCATGCGATACGCTGGGTGGCAGTTTTAAAAACCGACCAAGCGGAGCATATAGCGATATTTCTACCACCAGCTTTTATGGTTCTCATATTATTAACGGCGCGGGCGGAGGAGGTATGATTTGCGTGAATGACAAAGCCTGGGTCGAGAAGTTGACGGTGCTACGGGGATGGGGTCGAAGATCATCGCTCTTTGGAGAAAAAGCCAGTAGCGAACAGCTTAAAAATCGTTTCCGTAGCCATTTAGCCGGAGTTCCTTACGACGAAAAATTCACATTCAGCGAGATTGGTTACAACTTTCTGCCCCTTGAAATATCTGGTGCCTTCGGCCTTGTGCAATTGAAAAGATTCCCCGGATTTAAAAAATTACGCCAAAAGTATTTTGCCCGGCTGTATGCATTTTTCACCAAACACTCCCAATATTTTATTCTGCCTCGCCAAACGCCAAATACCCAGACTGCCTGGCTGGCTTTTCCCGTTATCATTAAAAAAGATGCGCCATTTTCCAGATTTGATATTGTAAAATATCTTGAAGACCGCAATATACAAACTCGGCCGGTATTTACCGGAGACATTACCCTACAACCGGGTTTTAAAAAAATTGAATGTCGTAAGCCATTTAAAGAGTATCCTAACACTCACCATGTTATGAGAAGCGCCTTTGTCGTAGGATGCCATCAGGGTCTTACAGGCGCGCAACTTTCCTATTTGGAAAAAACCATTGAAGAGTTTATTGAAAATATTTAAATAAAATGTACATTGGTTTTTACAGCCACACCAAGCAATTTAATAACAATAAGATGTTTTTAGACCCCAGTTCGCCTATTGGAGACAATTTAATGTATCCTTTTTTTTATTTAGGCCGGCGGCTTAAAGAAATGGGACACAAAGTAAGCACCATTGATACAGAAGATGATATTAAAAAGTTTGATGCCATTGTATTTATTGAATTTCCTGGTTTTAACAACAAATATTTTAAAAAACTAATTAGCGCCGGTTTTAAAAATCTGTACGTGATACTTCTTGAGTCACCCATCGTAATGCCCAGTAATTATGTACCAGAAAACCACCAACACTTTAAAAAGATTTTTACCTGGTCAGATGAATTGGTAGACAATAAAAAGTATTTTAAGGTACAGTACTCTCACAATATTCCGGCTGAATTTAATTTTGATTTGGAGCAAAAAGAAAAACTCTGCACCATCATATCATCAAACAAATTTGCGCATCATCCTGCCGAACTTTATTCGGAAAGGGTAAGGGCAATCCGCTGGTTTGAAAATAACCACCCAAAAGATTTTGACCTTTATGGAAACGGCTGGGACAAATATAATTTTGGAGGCGAATTTTTAGGAATAAAATTAGCCAGGCTTAATAGAATCACATTTTTAACTAAATTATTACGTCCTCACTACCCTTCTTACAAAGGAAGGGTTTCATCAAAAAAGGAAACGTACCAAAAGTATAAGTTTTCCGTATGTTATGAAAATGTAAAAGACGCTGAAGGATATATAACAGAAAAAATATTTGATTGTTTTTTTGGCGGGTCTGTGCCAATTTACTTGGGAGTACAAAACATCACACGCCACATTCCTCAAAACACATTTATTAATAAAAGAAATTTTGATACCTATGAAAAACTTTATGCATATATTAAAAATATGCCAGATAAGGAATACCTAAATTATTTAAACGCGATTAAGAGCTTTCTAAAAAGCGACAAAGCTTATCCTTTTTCGGCTGAATGTTTTGCCAACACGATAATAAAAGAAGTACTATAATATGGCCAAAAATTCATTATTAACAATCTGCGTCCTTGCGTACAATAGTGAAAAAACTATCAAAAAAACATTGGAATCCGTGTTGGCGCAAACCTATCCGAATTTTGAAATTTTAGTTTCAGATAACGGCTCTTCTGATAATACTGAAAAAATAGTAGAATCTTTCAAAAAAGAATATTCTAACATAACCGTAAGAAAAAATATCCCCAATATAAAACCTGGTAAGTTTTACGATGGTTGTTACGATAACTGTAATGGTTGTTTGCGTTCGGGATTAATTAACGGAGAATTTATCAGTTTTTGGCATTCAGATGACATCTATGAAAAAACTATTGCAACAAAACAAGTTGAATTTTTAATAAATAATCTTGGAGTCGGAGCCGTTTTTACACTCGGAAACATTATTAATAGCGATGATAAAGTAATTAACAAATTTAGATTACCAAGAGAACTAAATGAAAAAAACATACATAATTTTACGGAAATTTTTAAAGCTATTTTAAGACATGGCAACACGTTTTTAATAACCCCCACTTTTATGGTAAGATCTGAAATTTTTAAAAAGGTAGGATTATTTCATGACGACGGCCTTTTTGGAACATCTGGTGATTTAGAAATGTGGCTCCGAATATTAGAAACTTATCCCATTGGAATATTGCAAGAAAATCTTATACGTTACAGAACTGGTGGAGGAGGAAAACAACATAACCGCCTTCGTACCCAAAAAGCAGATTTTTTAAAAGTGATGGATTACTATTTGACGGATAAAAATTTTATCGACGGTATAAGAAAAAATGACTTACAACAATATCACTATCAAATAGATTTTGACAATACATTGCGCGCCATGAATTTTTTAATACAGGGGCATGTGCAGGAAGCCAAAAAAATAATCAATGCCTCTTTGTGGCGAGAACATCTGATGGCTTTTTTTGAAAACATGAATATCTTAAGAACAAAAGTGCTTATCTTAAAAATTATTCTCTATATTGGCATCAACCTTGGACTTGGAAAATATCTAGGGAAAATACTCTATAGATTTGCATAAAAAAAGCCAGTTCTCGTCGTAAGAACTGGCAAACTCGTTTTGCGTCGCCCCTAATACCCGTAGGTAATAGTCACGACGATAAACTTCACGATGTAGCCGATCATCCCAATCAGGCATAATGCCATCATGATGATCGTAAACCGATCATGAACTGGATCCGTTAGCGGATCACTTTCAGGCTTCTTGGCCTTATCTCCAACGTTGTGTTGTAACATAGCCATCTCCTTTCTTGTTGAGGCTCTACCTCGTGGCGATGAGTTCGAAGATAAGTCGCCCAAAAGCGACAATTCCTCCGATGAGGCACATCACTATCATAGTGAGCATAAACTTCTCTGCGAGTGGATCCATGATCGGTTGATCATTTTCAGGTTTCTTGATTCCACTCTCTCCAGCGTTGTGCTGTGACATGGATAGCTCCTTTCTTAAGGGTTTTTGAAATGGAAAATCAAAAGCACTGACCACAGAGCGAAAATCATACCATAAATGAAATTAATGCCCCATGTATGAGTGAGGAATCTTTTCCACCCTGTTGGATGAACCAATTCTGGCTGACTCAACCTACTGAATTGTCCGTTGATTAATCCCAGATTGAATTCCAGCTCTTTGCCACGTTGCATCATTGCACGAAACAGACTGATGTTTCGCCATTCTATGATGAAAATGGCAGCCATAGTTAGAAGACCAACAAAAGGGATAATGACCGCATGACTTTTCGGTGGAACTTGCTGTTGAGCTTGGTTATAAAGTGTGAAAAAGGCAGATTGGATCGTAGTGGTAAAAGCAGCGACAATAAATCTCAGACTGACATAGAAGCGATGATTAGTTGCCACCTCTTTGTATTCCGTGCGATAGTTTTCTTGATTGTTCAATTGCTCTTCGTTCACAATGGTCTCCTTATTAAAATTGTCCAAAGAACTACATTTAGTATGCTATCACAAAGGTTTGTATGTGTCAAACAAAATGTGTCAAATAAAATGTCGCTTTCGAATCAACTATAGACCTCTAGTGAGTTTTTCCTTTTTGTGGAAAGTTTCAGCTATTTAAAACTTTTGGTATTTCAAAGATATCTTTAACTATAAAATCTGGTTCTATCTTTTCTTTTTGCTCAGAAAATGGGGTATTTAAAAAAATGGTTTTACAGCCAGCTTTTTTACCGGCCTCAATATCAATTAGACTATCGCCAATCATATAGGAATTTGATAGGTCTATGTTTAGCTCCTTGGCGGCCTGAAGTATCAGACCCGGCTCTGGTTTGCGACATGCACACTTTTCTTTCATGTAATGCGGACAGACATAAATTTTATCAATAACAGCATTATTTTTTTTAAGTTCTGATTGCATGTTGGCATGGATTGCGCGCACATCATCAAGCGTCATCGTACCCCGCGATACGCCCCCCTGGTTTGAAATAACCACCACTAAAAAATTTTTGTTCAACCGACTGATTACATCTGCGACATGGGGCAAAAACTCAAACTCGCCCCAATTTTTTATGTAGTCATGCTCTTTTGCTTTTTTATTAATCACTCCATCTCTATCTAAAAAAACAGCTCTTTTTTTGCCTAGTAACATCTTCTTCAAATTAGTTATCTTCAACCATTTTTAATTTTTAAAAATAATTCTACTACCGATATTAGAAAAAGCCAAAGAAATTAATTTATAATCGGATAGCGCTTCCCTAATTTTTTGATGTTTTTTGGGTGAAGCTATTGATAATAAAAATCCTCCTCCGCCCGCCCCTAAAATTTTACCACCAAAGGCTCCTGCCATTAACCTGTCGACAAGATAACTGCCTATAAAACCCGCACCTCCCGTTACTAAACATCTCATGTTTTTAAAATTTCTTTTAAAGATTGTGTAATAAATTTAACTTCTTCATCAGTCATCCCATAAAAAATCGGCAAACAAAGATGATGGGCACTCAAATATTCTGTTTTTGGTAACTTTAAATCTCGAGCCCAATGAAATACGGGCTGTTTATGTAATGGCAACTCATAAACATATCCGCCTGGTTGAATGCCTCTTGCCTCTAATTCCTTATGAACAATACGACGGTCATGATCTTTCAAGATAGTAATATATTTAAAATAATTATGAATTGACTCTGATTCAGGTTTTATAATTTTTACGCTTAAAACTTCTTTTAATTCTTCGTCATAAAGCTTAGCAATCTCATTTCGTCTTTTAATAAAATTTTCGAGTGCCAACAATTGTCGTAAACCCATTAACGCAGCTACTTCTGGCATTCGCCAGTTGCCTCCCATGTATTTATGATAGTTAATATAAATATCTTGCTTAACTTTACCAAACTCTCGCATTGCTTTCATTTTTTCTACTAAAATTTCATCATTAGTAGTAACCATTCCCCCTTCACCTGTGGTCATAACTTTTGTAGAAAAGAAACTGAAACCCGCTGCGACTCCAAAGGCCCCTGCTTTTGTCTTTTTTAAACTAGAACCATGAGCTTGAGCGGCATCCTCTATAAAATATAAGGCGCGATCCTCGCAGATTTTTTTTAACTTTAAAGTACTTTCGGAAACGAGGCCACCAATATGAACCTGCATAATAGCTATGGTATTCTTTGTAATTTTTTTTATAACATCGCTTTCATCTAAACACATATTATCTGCGCATTCTGCAAATACAAGTATACCTCCCGCATTAAGAATTGCATTAGCCGCAGCAATGAAAGCATTTGAGGGCAAGATCACTTCTTTACCAGAAACATCTAAAGCTCGACAAATTAATTCTAGCGCAGAAGTACCGCTATTACAGGCTACTGCAAACTTTGTTCCAATAAATGCTGCAAACTCTTTTTCAAATTGAGCTGTATATTGGCCATTAGATAAAAACGATTTTCCATGTAAAATATCTTGAAATTTTTCAGTAATAAATGTAATATCATCTTCTGAAAAATAAGGTTTAGAGGCTGGAATTTTCATTTATGTATAAAATTTTTTAATACTTTGACAGATAAATTCTACATTTTTATCAGTTATGCTAGGCGCAGATGGCAAACAAACCCCGGTCTTAAATATTTCTTGGGTATTTGGAAAATCTCCTTTTGTATTGTAAGCAGGCATGGAATGCATAGGCATAAACATGTTTCGCACTCCAATCCCCAATGAAGTTAAATAAGCAATTAAATGTTTGGCGCTGGGAACAAAAATTATCACTCGATGAGGAACTATAGCGCCATCAGAATTAAATTTAAATAATCTTACACTACTTATTAAAGAAAGCTTCTTAGTATAAGATCGTAAAATTTCTTTTTTTCTTTTAACAAAATAAGCTGCTTTTTTAAGTTGAGCTACTCCGACGGCGGTTTGCAATTCTGTTATCCTAAAATTGTAACCTTTATATTCAATAACGTCTACCCCTCGCTCCTTGCGTCCGTCATGCTTATACATATTAACCTTATTAATTAAAGCAATATTATTAGAAAGCAACATGCCTCCCTCACCCGTGGTTATAGTTTTATCAGCAAAAAATGATAGCACAGAAAAATCTCCATAAGATGCAATTGGTCTATTTTTATAACTTCCAAATAATGCGGGAGCGCAATCATTAATTAAAAATATTTTTTTGGATTTAGCGTAAGATGCTATAGCATCTAAATCCGATACATTACCATAAGCGCAAACATATAAAATAGCTTTGGTTTTTGAAGTTATTGCCTTTTCAATTGTTTGCTTAGTTAGACACATGTTAGTCGCCTCAACATCAACAAACACTGGAATTGCACCACTATTAGAAATAGAATTAGGATCAGCGGAATGAGAAAAACTTGGGACAATAATTTCATCACCTTCTTTAATACCTAGTGCTTTCATACCTGAAATGAGTGCTGCTGTAGCATTAGCAAAGGCTACGGAATACTTTCTTTGGCAAATTTTAGCTAAACGATTTTCAAACTCTCGCGTATATTTATTTTCCGATAACCAGTTGCGTTTTATTACATCTGTTATTAGACGCAATTCTTCCTTTCCAATCGATGGTTCATAACAAGGAATGGTTTCGCGAGCCACGCGACTTCTATAAGCTTCGTAAGATTTAACTACATCACTATGAGTATACTTCTTCATGTTTTATTGCCGAGGATAGTGCAGTCCATGAATACATCGCAATGTGTTCATGGACAAACGACGCTCCAGACGGGGCGAATCGGCTTTGCCGATTGCGCCGCGCGTCTCGAGGCAATATAGGGTTCAATACCCTTTATTTAATGATTTTAAATATTCGTCCAGAGCAATAGAAAAAGGTGTAAACAAATCATTTTTTAAGTTATTTTTAATCTTTTGATTAGATAAAAACGGCAAAGTTTCACCTTCGGGTTTATTTTCTAAAAAATTAACTTTCACTCTAAAAAATTTTGCGATATCTACAGCCGTGTCTCTAACAGAAATATAATCATCTCCTCCTAAGTTATAAATACCAGCAACCAAATCAAAACTTCTCAAAATGATATTAACCACATCTTTAATATAAATATATTGTAATGTACGTTCTCCCCTGCCCCATACCGTTAAAGATTTATTTTTAAGACATTCTTGCGCAAAAGTTAAGATAACGTTCGGATGCAGTGCTTGTCCGGATCCAAATACGGAACATAAACGAAATATAACAGTATTTGGATGAATTTTCAAGATAAATTGTTCGAAGAAAGATTTCGCTATACCAAAATTATGTTTAGGTGCTAAAAGCGAATATTCATCGTAATTCTGGTGTGCCGCCAACCCACTATAAACATAAGAAGAGCTAAGGTAAATTAAACGGCAAGGCGACATGCTTTCTAAAGCATTAAGTATATTTACCGTAGCAGAAAAATCTTCTTGGAAAGAATTTAATAAGTGGTCCCTATAGGCCAAAGCCGAATGTGTAGCGCAATGAATAATGACATCGGGCTTGAAATGAGTTATTATTTCAAAGGTTTTAGCCGCATCTTTTAAGTCTAGGCTTTGCACATTAAAAGAAGCATCGGCCAATTTATCTATCGCCAAACATTCTGAATAATACTGCTTAACCATTTT